>OGSS01000151.1_pt1 | contig 91119 bp, 92 predicted proteins | sample 1553591 | NCBI WGS metagenome assembly OGSS01 (sample SAMEA2580061, study PRJEB22360) | human gut metagenome | biome: human gut; feature: human-associated habitat; material: faeces | place: Denmark | collected 2008/2010
ATTCCGCACTCAGTTCAAAGGCCTTTTCTTCTGCATCATCCATGTTGTATCCTGCTGGTGCAGCCGTTTCCTTGATCGTGTATTTTCCATATGGAAGATAACACTCTGCAGCTCCGTCACCGCTCGTTCCAGTCGTTAAGGTTGCCACAACATCATTATCTTCGTCATAGATCTCATAGACGGCATCATTTAACAGTTTCTTTGTCTCTGCGGAACGCTTGACCAGTTCGATCCTGATCTTTTTCTCATCGTCCTGATACGGGCCAAATGTCACTGTTTTATGGACATCGGACTTGATCAGTACCACATCTTCATCTTCCATCATTTCATGTTTTGGATCTCCTTTGATCTGGTGAAGCGTGTAGACACCGATCGCCAGGGAAATGGAGGTTGCTTCTCCATTTTCATTTGTTGTCAGGGTATCGACCACTTCTCCATGCGGATCGATGATCTGGAACTTTGCCCCGGCTTCTGGCACATATTTGTCTTTGTTCACAGACATCTGCTTTTTGATCGAGATCTTTGCGGATTTTGTATAATCATCTTTCAGGCTGAATTCATAGACTTTGACTTCATCTTCGATCGATGCTTTCATTTCCGTGGAATACTGTGGTGCTGCAAGGTCATAGCCTTCCACACCTCTGGTCTGCAGAACGATGAATCCGCTTTTCTTTGTGAAGTCTTTTAAGAGCATCGCTGCCTTTCCCTCGGAATCTGTGACCAGGGTTCCAAGGATGGCTTTTTTATTGTTCTTTTCCAGTTTTTCAATGTAGGCAAGCCTGTCTTCGGATGTTGCCAGTGTCTGATCCTTGAAATCTTTGACCAGGGATTCATCCAGTACGACAAACTCGGCTCCGGGTTCTGGCTTGGATTTTCCATTCTTTACCATCGTTTTCTTGATCCGGACTTTTTCGCCGTCATAAGGATTTTCCAGTGCAAACTTGTGCAGTTCCTTGTCCCCGTCTTTGATCGTCACATCAAAATCATCTACGATCTTATAATTATCAGAACCTTTCGTCTGATGGACCGTATAGGTTCCTGGATCGAGTTTCCCTGTCTGTGCCGCTCCGTTTTCATCGGTCACCAGGGTTTCCACGACTTTTTTTGTCGCTTTATTGATGATCTCAAACTCGGCTTTATATTCTTCTTTTTTCACATAGGTGTTTGTTTCCTTGTCATTGATCGTTGTGACTTTGGTAAGTGCGATCGCTGCATATTTCTCCGGATCGTTTGATTCGACCTCATAAGTCGCTTTGGATCCATTGACCGTGACCCATTTATCCGGCACCATCTCGTATCCTTCGGCTGTCTTTGTCTGATGGATGCGGTAGGAACCGTATGGAAGCAGGTCTGTCTGGGCAAGTCCATCTTCATCGGTCGTGATCGTCTGTTTTAAATTTCCTTTGGAATCATAGATCTCAAACTCCGCCTGTGCTTCTGGAACTTTTTTCCCTCCAAATGTCTTTCGGACCTGGATCGTTCCCTCATACTCGTCTTCTTTCAGATACTGCGTTGTACTCTTATCGATCGTTACGGAGATATCGTTGCTCGATGTCTTATATCCCAGTGGTGCGTATTTCTCATGCAGACGGTAATGCCCCGGATAGAGTCCTGTTGCCTTTGCATATCCACTGGCATCCGTGACCAGCTGGGTCACGAGTGTTCCTGCCGGATAAATAACACTTTTATTGTCTGATCCTGTGATATCCCATTCGGCATACAGTTCATAGACTGCATTCTGCAGGTTTGCTTCCACTCCGTGATCGCCGCGTTTATTCTGAACGACTCCCTGTTTGAAGATCTCAAGATCTGCGGTCTGAAATTCATTTGTATAGTTAAACGTAAATGAACGCACACCGCCCTGTTCGACCTTGCTCTGGTCTGTCTGATCCGGGATCAGATGTCCAAATGGAGATTTTGTTTCCCGGACCATCCAGGTGTGGACTGAAGCGCTCTTTAGGGCTGCGATCTTCTGTGTTGCAAGCTTCTGTGCTTCCTGCATTGCCACAGAGTAAGCCTTTGACTTGGAATCATACCATCCGTTATCTGTTGCCTGCTTTTTCTGGCTCTTGGACAGATCGTTCCAGTTCTTTACATATCTCTTTGCTTTCTTCGGTGTTACACTGTAACTGACTGTCCTCTGGACTGTATAAGAAGCTTCCCCGTTATCATCGGTTGTCACATTTCCTTTATAATTCCCATCCATATAGATCTGGAACACCGCCCCGGAAAGCCCTGCTCTTGTTTCTGCATCTTTCTTTCGGATCTTGATCTTTACATTGTCCGGACTGCTTCCTGATTTTGTTGCGTTGATGGTTGCCGTTTCAATATCCGGCGGTGTATGCCGGAATCCAAACAGTACCTGATGGGAATCCAGTTTCTTCTTTTTTACACACTTTTTCACTGTGTAATAGTAGATCGTTCCTTCCGGATCCTGGTCACTGATCGTATCACAGAACTTCTTTGCATCTTTCTGTGAATATCCGCTATCGACATTTTTTCCTGCCTGATAGACCGTATCCTGCTTGTTGGCTCCATGTCCGCAGGCCCAGATATAGGCCTGGCATAATGCCATGGCTTTTTTATTCTTGCTGCTTTCTCTAAAATACCAGTTTAATACCCTTGCGATCCCCTTTTTTTCATAGGTTGCCGCGTTAATGGTCTTGTACTTTAACGTATCTCCGGAACACATGGTCTTTCCGCTATTCAGGCAGAATACTCGGTGTCCGCTTGCTGACATACTCCATAAACCTTCGGATGCCGCACGGTCGATCGTTGTGATCTTGTTGCTTGACAGTGCCTGGCTCATAGCCATCGTTGCCTCTCCTGTGGCTGCTTTGACATCTCTTTTCTTTAGAAACAGGCTTCCTCCCGAATTGCTCAGATAGGTCATCATGACCATCAGGAGGGCAAGAACGCATACCGATATCTTTTTACCGATTGTTTTCATTTGTCTCATCATCTTTTCCTCCTCTTACTTATAACGGTCCGTGAAATATCCCGGCTGTCCATCCTTGTCGATCCTTCCATACTCGGAATCGATATGGTCTCTCGAAAATCCGGTTCCATTCTGGCCTTCCAGTTCGATCGATCCGTTAAACATCGCGTCATCCCGGATGATGTTGTGGGTATCAAACGATCCGTCCGTTTTCTTCCAGATGGCATACAGTTCATAAGTCTGTCCTGCATCACACAGGGTGTTGACCGTCTGCTGGTCGGTGTATTTTGGCTTGACGGCATCTGGATTCTCACTCCACCCGATAAAGGTATATCCAGGACGTTCAAATGTATTTGCTGGAAGATTGTCATTCTGGCCGTATTTCAAGTCTGCGGTTTTCTTACTTCCAGATGCCCCGTTCCCATCAAATGTGACTTCATATGAACTCTTGGACCAGATGGCATAGAGTGTCATTCCCTCGATTTTATCCCATTTCATTACCTGATCTGGGGAATATTCAGCTGTTGTTGCGTATTTATTGGTATTCCATCCGACAAAAGCATAGCCTTTTTTCTTATATCCATTTTGGGCGAATGTATAATCCTGGTCATACGTGGCTGTTCCATCAAAAACGTCTCCCTCATCTTCTCCATTTCCACTATAACTGATCGTGTAGGTGTTTGCTGACCACTGGGCACTTTCTGTATAATCACCGCATACCAGCCATCCAGTGTTTGACATCCAGCCAGTTCCTTCATCCAGCCATCCTTCAAATGTATAACCTCTTCTTGATACTGTTGGGAATGAGAAATTAGATCCGTCATAAAATCCCCATGTCGTATCTGCACCATCACCGCCGTTTCCTTTGTAATAAACATTTCGCCATGGTTTTGATATATCAAAATTTACATTTCCGTTGAAATGCCGGACTTTATCATATGTTGATAAACCGATTGAATATGCACTGACCTTAAATGTTTTATATACCGTATGTGCTTCAGTTTGGTGTCCCTCTTCGCCTGTTGTTCCAATATCTTCAAAGTCAAACGCTGCATCCTTCGTCTGATTATCCACCTGACAATGTGCAGGAATCTTAAAACTGATTGTGACGTTCAAAGATGTAAAATTACCCTTATAATTTTCATAAGTCCATGCATCTTTTGACTCCAGCGCCAACTCATAATATCCTCCCCCGCCATTATTGAGCTCCATTGTTACGTATCTGTGTACGCTATTGAATTCATCCTGATTAACCTTGCTTCCCAGTCCGTTACAGTGAAATTTAATTTCCATATAACTGCTGTCATTGATATAAATCTTAGCGTAACCATTTTCATAAGTACGGGATATCGTTGGATATTCTTCCTGCGAATGTTTTGCACTGATCATCTGATGCCATCCCAATACTGTGGCAAAAGATATTACAACTGCAACTGCAATCAGGACTTTCGTTCTTGCCCGAAATTTCTTCTTCATCTCTTCCTCCTTTCCATCCATCTCTCATCTATCTTAAATTTCATTTCTTTCTTCTTAATATCCATACCCCTCCTGTCAGTAAAAGCAGAACAACGCCTGCGTATCGTATCCATTTTTCTTCCTCTATTTCTTTTTTGGAAGAACCATGCATTACTGTTTCTTCCTTTTGTTCTTTTATCTTCTGTCCATGATCTCTCATGCAGTAAACGATATACCGGTATCTTCCATGTCCCCGGTATGGATGACAGGTTAGGAGTGTGATCATGTCTTTTCCTTTCTGGATCAGGATCTTATCCGTGTTGTACGGATCGATCACTTGGATCTTTGTGACTTTATAAAAAAGCTTCTTCCATGGATTTTTGATGATCACACGGTCTCCTGTCTTTAGCTGTTCGATATCCCGGAAATACGGGATACCCTGATATCCACGATGGGCAGCGATCACGCAGTTGCTGTCTTTCTGCCCTAATGGCAGGGAAGTCTGCCCCATGATCGCTGCTCCTTTTCTCATATTTTCCATCGTGGCTCCCAGATATAATGGGAGTTTTTGTTTCATCCTCGGGATCTTTACGTATCCGAAAGTGTTTTTTTCATTTCTTAAGGCGATCGGTGCACTGCGGTAGCTGAAAGCATCTTTGAGTCCTGCCTGTTCTTCCTGAACGATCTTTTTGTTATAACGGACTGCTTTCTGATACAATGGATCATCCTGTTTTGTCTGCCTTCTCTCCTCGATCAGTTCTTTCACTGTCTGATCAGACTGCTTCTGTTTCAGATATGATATGATCTCCGGATAAAGCAGTGCTGCGATCCCTGCCGCAAGAAATAAGAGTCCTATGACATTGATGATCTTTCGTTTCACAGCTTTCTCCTTCCTCTGATCTTTTCATATGCTTTTCTTATAAGGATCAGGACCAGTATGATCAAAAGTCCTGCAAGGATCGCCCGCTTATAGACTTCCATCCACTGGGAATGATGCTTTCTTGCTTTCGTCTGCTCCTCTTTTTCGTGATAAGTGGTTCGGACTCCTCGTACCAGCAGGCGGTGGTCATTGACTCCATATGGTGTACAGGTCAGCAGAGTCACATGATCTTCTCCGTCAATGATCTGAAGATCTCTGGTATCTTCCGGTTTTACCACCTTGATCTGGTCAACTTTATAGGCAAGTTTGTGATCCAGTACATGGATAAAAAACAGGTCCCCTTTTTTCATTTCCGTAAGATCTGTAAACAGCTTGGCAGAACTAAGCCCCGTATGTCCGGTCAGGACCGCATGGGTGCTTTTCCCTCCGACCGGGAAGGATGTCGCTGCCAGGTGCCCGATCCCGTGCTCCAGAACCTCAGCGGATGTTCCGTGATAGATGGGCAGATCCACCGAGATACAGGGGACCTTCAGATATCCCATGATGCCCGAACCGTCCATATCCAGGATCCTGTTATAAAAGAGCGTTTCCCCTTTGGAATCTTTTGCCTTGAACGGGTCAGTCAGCACGACTTTTGAATCGACCAGATCCCTATTATACTGTCTTGCCTCATCGATCGCTTTCTCTTTCTTCTTCCGATCTATTCCGGCTGTCTTTTTTCGATAGCTTTCCACCGTTGATCCGGCACTTTTTTCGAAAATGAAATTGCTTACGAACGGATATGATAACAATAAAAAGCCCACTGCAATGATCAGGACCGGTATGATCTTGTGTTTCATCTCTCATCCTGAAAAGAAACGCCCTGCCACATCTGACAGAGCGATCTTTTTTCCTTATCTTTTATTTCTGTGGCTGTCTTTTATTTTTGCGAAGGATCATCATTCCGCATCCGGCAGCAACAACTCCCGCGATGATCAGAAGATAGCTTCCTGCTCCGCCTGTCATTGGCAGCAAGAACTGTTTCTGGTTGGTGATCTCCATGTTGACATATGCATTGTCTGATTCCTCATGTTTTGTCATGGTCGCTTTTTTATCATCCACTGTTGCACTTGCTGCAGTTTTCTGAACTGTTACGTTGTTATTTAACACTGCACCATTTGCAACACCATCGTTTGCTGTGGAATCTGTGTCAGATTTACTCTGGATTCCTGTGATATTTGCTTCGGTTGGTGTGATGTTTGCTTCTGTCTTTGTGATCTTTACGATGATCTCTTTCTTTAACAGAGAATATCCTGCATCGGAATGTGTCTCCGTAAATCCATATTCATCGGCTTCGATTCCGTTGATCACAAGTTTTCCTGCAGAAGATGGGCTGAACTGTGTTGCATCCGCTTCTGTTGCGGATTTTCCTGTCACCTGATAAACTCCGTTGCTTCCTGTTGCCACTAAGTAGTAGTTATCGGATTTGTTCTGTACAACGAATTTAACCTTGGTTGGATCACCTTTTCCATCGGAGAATTTCTTTGTCAGATCGTATCCGTAAGAATATACGATGCTTTCATCTTTTAAGATATCATAGTAGTTTGTACTTGTTCTCTTCCATGTCAGAGATACGTCGTTTGGATTTCCTTTGTCACCAAGAACCACACTGTCATCTGTGTTTACTTTGGCTGTGTAATATACCACGATGTATTTATCGGAATATTTTTTGTTTAACTCATTAAGACCTGCTTTTGTCATCTCGATCTTCATTGTGGAATCATCACCGGATTTTCCGTATGTTGCTGTAAATTTCGGATCTGTGTCGGAACTCTTCCATACAGCGATCGCACCGCTCTTATCGACGTTGTTAATGTTTGTGGAATCTGCAGCATCCTTGTTCTCATAGATCGCAATGACCGCATCTTTGGAATAAGTCATTCCTTTTGCCATCGTATCGTCAAATGTATAAGTTGACAGATAGGTTGTTGATGATGTGATATGTGGCAGTTTGGAAATGAACTGATAATCCAGTCTTTCTGCTTTAGAGACTGTCACGGTACTTTGGTATTTATATTCATTTCTTGCAGATGTAAAATCAGCCAGCTTGTCTGCATTTCCTGTCACGACATTTTCCTGATCGGGATTGTTTCTCACTCTCTTATCAAGTGTTGGATATCCTGTCTCATTCTTTGGGTAGCAGACAACATCATAAAACCAGTCATCTCCATTAGAGTCTGTGGATGGTAACTGCACAAACCATGGATTTGTTGTATAAGTCACATCTTCCGGTACTTTCGTCTCAACGATCAGATAAAGTCCTAATGGAAGTTTGTCTTTGCTTGTAACACCAGAAGCATTTGTTTCTGCCATGGCTGTCCCGCTTTTTCCCATATAATCTTCTAGCTTGTCTTTTGTTGCTGTATTATCCTCTAAAGCGTGAGCCAGCTTATCATTAATCTTCTGACTGGTAAAGTATATCTTGTTTCCCTCTGTTTTTGCTGCATCAGATGGTGCAAGACCGATGATCTTCTGTAAGGCACTTGGCAGTTCATAGATCATCTGGACTTTTCCGTTTTCACTTTGCTGCTCCACATCCCCGACACGAAGATAACTAAACTCAACGCCTTTGATGGCATATTTCTTTAAAGCCTGCTCTGCATTTGTATCCTGTTTTCCTGTAGATGTGAACTGATCTAAATTGACTCCTGCCTGTTTTGCAGCTGTCATGTCGTATTTGTGGATCGTTAATGATCCTGTTTTACTTGTATCAATCACATCTGATGATGCAGCCTTAACATTAACGATCGGTGCAAGTATCATTACTGCAGTTAAAGCAGCAACGGTTGCTTTTTTGATTATATTTTTAATTCTCATATGTATTTTCCCTTCTATAAGTTATTTTTCTTTTTATTCTATTAGTAGAATTAAATTTTTGGTGGTCCCCTTTTTTTCATACATCTTCTCCTTTAAAAGCATTAAAAAGTACTATTTTTAGCATTTTATTATTATAATATCACAATAATTCGATTAATTGTATAATTTCGTACTTTTATAAATAAACTTTACTATATAAATGTAAAAAAAAAGATCGAAGTTTTATACTTCGATCTATCATATATATTTTTTATTCTATTAGTTTTAAAAAGTGTTGAAATACCGGTGAATCTTTACTCAAAAATCCCCAAAGAATCATTCCATATACCATTGTTGCTTTTTTTCTTTTACGACTGACTGTCGATCTTGATATGTCGTGTGTTATGTCTGTTTCATTTAACAGATTAGCGATCTGTTCATCTGTCATAACATCCTTTCCAAAATATGTATAATACAACAAATAGTAATAGACCTCACCATCATTAGGATAAGCTTTCAGATTATTTAATGCCGTTACAATTTCTTTTAACAGCATCTCATTCATTTGAATTTCAGATAGCTCCTGTGCAAGTTTAGAAGATGGAACATTATCAAATGAGGTTCTTTTGTCATATTGTTGTTTTCGAAGATTAGCGTGAAAATTCATCATACGATACTGTTGCAATAATAAAACTGTATCATGATATGCTTCATCATTAATTATTTGTTCTTTTCTCCCCATAAATAAATATTCTACCTCCTTTAAAATCTATCCTATTATAACAAAATAGTGCTATTTTTTCAATATTTAGTAATTTAAATTGCATTTTTAGTACTTTTTACAACGAAAATATATATTATGCAATAATAGACCGGAGAAAAATCCCCGATCTATCATTGTATAATAACATTCTAAAGCTATTTTTATTCTGTTTTAGAAAGTAGCTCGTCAATTTCAGCAATACGTTCTAATAGTCTTTCTTTTTCCTGTTGTAATTGCTTTTTATTGACTTTGTTTTCAATTAGATGAATCTCATATCGTTCATCTGGATTCTGCATATATTTATCATATATGTTTTTATTTACATTTCGTAAAATAATTTTAGAGTTTTCTGGTACTATACTAATCCAATTATTACGGCTTCCACCGCTTTCCGCCTTTCCTTTCACATACGCTACATCTTCTCCAGGATAACCTCCAGAATCTCTTCCTGTTGCATGTGAAAGAACTTTTCCAAGTAATACAACATCTGCAGTATGTTCATTTACTTCTTCTTTTGTGATCACCTCTACTGAAACTGTTTCATTTGCTTCAATATCTGAATATCCAAACACATCTCTCATAATTTTTCTTGCAACATCGAGGTTTTCCTCGTTGATGATCCAGCATTTTCCATTCCATCTTGCTTCTCCGATTCCTTTGATTTTTTGAACAAATTCTTTGTTATATGGTGTATAAATTTCCACTTTTCCATTGTTATTATGTATTCTCATTATTCTCCTCCTTCGCTTTTATGCCAGACATAAAGATACTTCAGGTAATATATAGTCTGGATTCCGCCTTTCTCCAAATGTTAAATTGATAGATCCGATGTAATGATAACGAATATTCTTTTGACAAAGCATATCTACAAATATATCAGTTAGTGTACGATCATCCAGACGATTATCATCAAAGAATCTGTCTCTTATTTGTTCTACACATACTTTTGCGAGAAATAAATCATCATCATTAATTAAGAATACCGCTGGTTCAACTCCATTTTCTTCTTCTGGTTCAAGGTCATAGATTTGATCAAAGTCCAATACTAAAAAACTCCATTTCATAATTTACTCCTTTCCTAGATCCAATTGCATCTGCCCGACACTTTCCCACGTTTGTGTTGGAATATTGCAATGTTCTAATGCTTCCTGATACGTAACACCATTGTTTGTAATCTTCATGCCCCATTCATACATTTTTCGATGTGTAATATTCGGTGAAACTGTAAGACGTTGCAGATGATTCGGTTCCGATTCCTTATGGCATCCAAATCCACATAAAACACAACCAGTCCGCTGTTCACCTGTTGTCTGATATTTTCCATGCTGATCCTTTATAACATCACCATACACACTGCAGATTGGAATAATATGTTGCTGTTGATACTGTAATATATCATCACGCATCCAGAAGCCAAGAGGTTGGCTTTTAGGTGTATTTCCATCATATACGTTACATCCTGTGTGATTGTATAGATTCTCACGTTTAAAGGATTCATCTTGCGTAATCCCTATAAATGGGTATCTGTTTGTTTTTTTCTGATAACGTTTGAAGGGTTCTTTTTTTAAACGATCACAACATTTTTCGGAAATATCTTCCTTAATCGTATCGGTATTTACAAGATATTGCCATTTTTTTGCCAACATACCAAATTTTCCTCGTTCATCACCGTTAAGTAGATAATTACGATAACGATCGCTTAAATTTCCATGCCGTAGCTTTCTTATCTTGGCTGCATTTTCCTTGCTTATGATTGGAAATCCTTCTTCTTCACAGACTTTTTTGAAATTCCATCCTTGCGGTCTAATGATTTCTAATTTGATCTGTAAATTTCTAAATTTTTTCTGAAGCCAAGAGGTATATTCTTTCACAAATTCCCTTATCTCTGGGAACTCTGTTCCTGTATCCGAATATACAAGATAAATAGGGTCAGATAATTGATATCTCAAATATGCTTCGCAGACGATATGTGAAAGAATCGTTGAATCCAATCCTCCGGAGAACGATACATATACGTTTCCATCCCAGTAGTCGTACCATTCTTTAATACGATATAAAGAGAAAGATCTCTTAAGCTTATACGGCATATATTTCATACATTTGAAATTATCCTTCGGAAATTTCAGATCATTTTCTAATAAATACATTTCAATTCCTTTCCAGCTAATAAATTAAGCGGACTATCTGCCCGCCTAATTTATCATCTTTACTTTATATGACTCATTAAAGAAATGCTGCAACAACATCTTCAATATGATTCATATTTAAATCCATTTGGTTTCCATAATCAAAAATATCTTTTCTACTCAACCATTTTGGTTTGGCATTCTCTTGGAATTGATCCCATAGAAAAAGCATACATGTGATATGAGTTTCTTGGTCACATCCCCATAAATCTTTCACATTTTTATGGCCATTACCAAAATAATATCTGCAATCAGCACGCATACGATCTAAAAGAGCATACTGATAAGATGATTCCTGATCTTTCATCCATCCAATTTCCGTTAAAATATCCATATTCCCTGTTCCTCTTATTCTGCAATCTCTATTTTCTTACTATCTGCAGAATAGCGATACACTGAATTACTTAAAAATTCGTTTATTGTAACAACTTCTTTGTTCTGGCTAAAAATCAGATCTTTTAGAAATTGTGTGTTATTAGAAGATTCATCATGCATGATACATTCATAAATACTTGACGGTATGATAAAAAAATTACCATTCAATTTTTGAGACAGTTCTTCCAAAATATCCTCATACAAAAGTCCGACAGGGCCATAAAAATTTTCTTTTGCGAGCATTAAATATCCAAAGTTACAATTCTCAGATTTTCCAAAGCACATTTCAAAAACTTCCTTTGGTATATCTATTTTTGAAAGTTCCTTTTTTAGAAATTCATAATAGTCTGCACACCTAATATCACAGATTCGTCTTGTGTTTTCTCTTGCCAATTTATAAAGATCTTCTTCACTAAGATTCATATATTCACACATTGCATTATTTATAAATGTTTGCATTCCTTCACATGGCAAATATTTGTAAACAATTGATAAATCCAAAAATTCTCTGTGAGGAATAGTTTTAAGAAATTCTTTGTTTTTTTCTGTGTTGATCAGTAAAAATATAATTTGATCTTTCATAATCTCCTCTTTAATACAAGTAAATTCTTTTGTTAAATTCTCTTGTACTCTTAATGCAGAATCAACTAAATCATGAATAGTACCGAGCAAGTCTTGATAATCTTCATTTCCTCTTGTGCAATATTCATCATAAATACCTTTAATATTCAGAGATGATCCATTATCATTGATATATACATCAATACTGTCAATCTCTTCATTTAGAAGGTATCGTTTCCTACATATTACACTCGTATCTGGATACTTTTCCTTAACATAATCCCTAATATCATTGTTTATCTGTTCCTTAAATGCTTCGTAACTCATATTCATTTTGTTACTCCTTTCCTTGTTTGGGTATAAAAAAACAGACCGCCTATGCGATCTGCCCTATATACCATATATTAAAAGTTCCGTAAAAAAAATATTAATCCACAAAAAAGTCTCGTAATTGAGAATCCAATTGTAAATTAATACAATAGAATTATAACAAAATCTTTAATTTTTTTCAATAAAAAAGAACAGAAAAACAACTCCTGTTCTTTTTAAGTGTACAGAATTTACTGTTACAAAGAATAGCCCTATATACAACTGCGAACTTATATAATTGTTTATTTTTTCTTGCCTAAGATGTTAACAATCTTTGCCTTACTATTTCCGTACTCTCTTGATACAGATTCGATTAGTGAGCAAATATAAAATAGATCATTTTTGTTTACTATAATTTATCTGCTCTCGAAAAAATTCATCTGCAATATAATCCGGTGATTCCGCCCAAAAACCGTTTTCCGTCTGCTGTAATTCTTTGTATGTTTCAGAATTGTAAAAATCTGAAACTGAATCTATAAAAGGTTTTTTTGTTCTATCCATGATAATATTAACTACAGCACGTATTTGAATATAGATATTCATGGAGATATCTTTTCCATTGAATAGATATTTATTATCGTTCATACCTTTTCCCTCCTTTATGTACTTCTACAAATTCTAAATGTTCTAACGCTTTTTTTGTATGAAATGAAACCTGATTGTTAACTTCATTATATCTTAATCGCTCTACAGCTTCTTTGGATGTTAATATTCCAGAAAGATATAATTGAATCGTCTCCATCGTTTTATCATCTGCAACAGGACCAATTACCACATCATAGGAGTGTTGAATTCCTCCTTTTGATCTGTTTTCTTTGATAAATTCAAGCCAATCTTTATCAAGCTTTGTAAATCTTTTGATTTTCAAATCCTTGCTTTGATAAAAAGTGAATTTGTAAACATATGCATCTTCATAATGTTTTCGTTTATATAAACGGTATGCCCATTCATAGGCTTGTTTTTCTAAAACTGTACAATAAAAACCTTTTCCAAAATCTCTACGATTATTAGATTTCATTAAGTCAACATCCTTAAAATATACATTTGATCCATGATATAAAGTAATTCTTTTATATGAATGCTGAATGATTTCATCGATATATTTCATTGTTTCAGAAAAATCAACTTGGTGCAATATTTCATATTGTGCTACCAGTTTTTCATAAACTTGATATTCCTGAAATAATTTCAATGTTTCTTTTTCTAATATATGATGTATCTGTGCATACTTTTCCAAAGCGTGTAAAAATAACATTTCAATATCCATTTGCATTGTATTTTTAGCCATAATTAATTTACTTCCTTTCCTAATTTCATTATAAAGAACAATGTTTTTTCTGTCTAGCAGTTGTTCTTTATTTCTTCTACCTATGCCAATTTGATATCAATCTGTGATTTGAATTTTTGTGTAAATCTTCCACGATGATACATTTTATTATCATATATTATGTCATTATTCATAAAGATCAGATATCCTTGCTGTTGCATTGCTTCAATTAATTCAGGATCTTCTGCAGATAAGATACATTCATCCTGTTTTAATTGATATTGGGGCAAGTTAATGGTAATATCACAATGTAATTCACCAGTTTTCTTATCGAATGCAAAAACAGCTGTTCTCTCCTTTGAATCTGTATACATTGATTGTAAAAAAATAATTTCATGTGTCTTCCCATGTTTATCTTTGTATTTCATCATACTTCATATCCTCCTTTTCCTAGTTTGACTTCCATTGCTAATTGCATAGATTAAATCTCCTTTCCCTGTTGGAACATAAAAAGGATAGATTGCATACCTGCATTCTATCCCGTGTTCCATATTTTTCATAGTTCCGCATAAAAAAAGTATTAATCCACAAAATAATATCGCTTTCACGAACCCAATTGTAAATTAATACCTATATATTATAGCATTTTGCATCTGTATAATCAATCATAATGCTTTCAAATATCGTATACATTTTTCCAAAATCTGCGGATTAAACTGTCCGCAATCTCCTTGGATTAACATATTTAATGCTTGATTTTTTGTGTAAGCTGGTTTATAGCATCTTTCGCTGGTTAAAGCTTCATAAACATCCGCAATTGATGTGATCTGCACCCAGTCTGGAATATCATTACCTTTTAAACCATCCGGATATCCCTTTCCATCCACTCGTTCATGGTGATGTCTGCATATTTCCATCGCATAATACTGCATTTTAGGATCAATATTGGCATTTTTAATTAGATTATATCCATATATTGTGTGTTTTTTCACGATTTCAAATTCTGGCTTTGTCAGTTTTCCTGGCTTGTTTAATATTTTGGAGGGAATATAGATTTTTCCGATATCATGGTGTTTTGCAGCCTCAGCAATGATCGGAATATCAGCTTCTTTAATATCGAGTTTTATGTATTTGATCAATTTCGCAACTAAGGTTGATGTTACTAATTCATGTTGACTATTCTTCATATTTTCTCCTACACAAATTTTTGTAAAAAAAAATATTAATTTACGCAAAGTCCCCTAGACAGTACCTATTGTAAATTAATACTTATTTATTATACTGATTTTCGCCTTTTTTTTCAATCAAAAAGACTGTTTTTTCTTGTATACATTAAGAAAGAGACCAAATAAGGTCCCTTTCTTAAAATTATACAGATATTCTAAAAATCAAACAATATTATGCTGATAAATCAGGTATTTCCATATTTCCGTTTTCTTGCTGTTCCTGGGCTAAATAACGCATAAAAAGAAAATTTGAAATCTTTTCTGCCTCAGCACATGCCTGGAAAAAGGTATTTGCATCGTCTTTTAAAACTCTAATCCATGATCCTATATAATTTGTATGATCATTAAAAATTTCTTCTTCCATATCCACGCCGAGATCAGCCATGATAAATGTCGATGCAATCTCAGCATTTAATTCTTCGATTGCATATTCTTCTGATCCAAATTTATTTAGTATCTTTCGATTTAAGCGATTTGGATGCCCTGTGGAATGCCCCATTTCATGTGTTAATGTTGCTAGAAATGATTCATTTGATTTAAAGTACTTACGATAAGGCAAACAAATCATATCCTTTTTAGGTGAATAAAATGCTTCATCTCGTTCTCCTTCATCAATAACACATAAAGATGAACGGATCATAATATCTGCAATTCGCAGTGTTTCATCTTCTGTTACTTCTGGAACATCTTCAAATGGTTCAATCCCTTCTACCTGTTCTGCATTGAAGACGACAAAATAACGTACATATGGATGTTCCAATTCAACTTCATTTTCTTCAATTTCTCCAAGATCATTTTTTTCTTTTACGATCTTTGTAAAAATCCATTTTTCAAGAAGTATTCCTTTTGCATCCTTTTTAATGTGATATTTTGCTTTCTTTGCCTGCTTAAATGTCATCCATCTTGGATCTTTATATCCATAATAGGTTGCAGCAAACATAAGCCTAAATCGGTTTCCGCCACGATAATAAGTACCACTTAATGGATTAAATGGATGAAATGCTGCGACATTCCATTGCTTTTTTGTAAAAATATATCCATTTTCCAGATTTTCAATAATACGGTCCACTAGTTCGTTGCGACTTTCTTTAATAATTTCATTTGCTTTCATGCTATATCCTCCTTAATCGAATCAATTTATCTTAAATCGTTGTCTATAAATCCTTGATTTCTTTCAACCTCTTTTACCTGTTCTTCTGTTAACCCAAAAATGTTGATCAGAACATAGCTTGCTTCAAGCATAGCTCCTCTGTTTGTTTCATCATTTGGATTTTTATCATATATTAGAACATGCTTGGCATAACGTCTTTGATAATTGATTCTTTCTATCTTCCAAGTGCTCAAAATATTACTCATTTTTCTTTCCTCCGTTATTCCTGTAAATAAAAAAGGCAGTCCGCTTCTGCGTTCTGCCTAATAACCATTTTTTCACAGTTTTCACTGCTCTAAATCGTTCCTTTTAATTTTTCTTCCATGATTTCTCTGGAAATAAGATAGCATCCAATCCCACAATCTGGCATGATTTCTTCATCCATTCTGCCTCGATCTGGATCTAACTCATCTAAAAATACTCCTTTGATGCAGCTATGCCCTATTTCCCGTTCCTGTTTTGCTCTGCGGACAAAAATATCCGGAAAATCTTTTCGGATCTTATTCCAGTAACCCATTCCTCCTTTCACACAACCAATACAATTATTGTTTTGATAGCCCAAATCATACATTTTAGGTCGTTTTAAACCTAACTGTTTCGCCAAAGCATGACAATCGCTCTTTGAGAAAAAATGATCGATCAATGGAAACTCGTGTTCATAATCGGACATTGATTTTTTGATCCGTTCAGCTCGATTATACTCGTCCATATCGAATCCCCAGACATAGATATGATGTCCGGGATGTTCTTTTTCCCATTTCTTTCGCACGTTCTTTTTCATTTCCGTTGTGCAGGCTGCTCCATAGACTGTATTGATGCATCTTTTCTTTTCAATAACCTCATCTACAGAATAATAGCGATCTGATTGCAATACTGTAATCTTTCTTCCAAGTAATTTCTCACAATCATGCAAAAAGCGAAGACTGTCTGGATGCTGATTACTCACATGTGTATATATGATTTCATCCACATCCTTTGCTAAATAACACGCTACAAAACTTGATATTCCTGTACTAAACCAACAAACTTTCATACCAGCCACAAGCCAAATCCTGTGCTTATGGCAATCATTAAAAGCTTCCCATGCTACTCTCTACGATTTCACGCTACTACTAATGATTTTATGTCAAATTATTCACTTTTTTGACAACCCGATCTTATCGGGATTAGGCATTACTCCTTTCTCTTAAATACATTGCTTGACTCCTTCCTTGATTCCTGACATAAAAAAAAGACAGATTGTTCATACAATCTGCCTAAATGTCATATTAATAGTTCCGTAAAAAAATATCTATCCACAAAATTTGTCCCTTATGAGAATCCAATTGTAAATAAATACAAACACATTATATCAAACATCACTTTGTTTTTCAATTGATATTGTTATTTACTTACGAAATTCCTTTGGTCCTTTTTCTGGAATTTCTTTATGTCCTTTTTTAAATCTTCAACAAATTCTGTACCAGTTTTTAATAGTATTCTACGAGGCATCATTTTATATCCATGTAATTGCAAATATAACAGGTAATATACCTCAAATGCATAGATTCCGATGAGTGCCTAAAGCCAGGCCATGAGCTGCAAAATCAACTATATTTATATTATATCATAAAATCAAAATTTTTCTTTAATTGTGTTTATTATCTGTTTTTCATCAAATACATCATCTACGTAATACGTCTTTATATCTTCCTTAGATACAAATTTTTCAACATTAAGTTCTATTAGTAATTTCTTTTTCTTTTTGATTAAGGGTTTTAGAATATAATTGTTTTGATTTTCATAGGCAATTATATAAACCACATAATACTTATTATTAAACGAAAAAGCTTCTGAAGTATTTGAGTGTGTCGTTTCTATTATAACATTATAATCTTTTTTCTGCCCAGCATCCAATATACTAAAAGGTAGGATCAATATTGTCATAATAACAATACTTGCAATACACGTTAATATGGCTGTTTTATAATTCAAAGATACATTGTGAGTTGTAGAGTTATTTGGATTAATTGATTTTTTTGTTAGTAATCCAAACAATGATCCAAACAAATTTATTGTTACAACAATTAATACTACATACAATGAAATGGACCTAACAAATGACCCAAAATGATTAATTATCATTGTGAATACTTTTTGCGATGATATTCGATTCTCCATTGCCACTACCGTTACCATAATCGCAGTAGTTATTAAAATTTCTAATATAAAAGTTATAAGTAAAGATGCGTTTTTATTTTTTATTATTAATAAATATATTATTACATTGGAGACAATAAGCAATAATGAGTATGGAATTGTTGCTAAAAACTCAGAAAACAAATTATTTGTATCAATATTGGTACTTGAAATTTTATAATACATTAATTGATTACTTTGATAAATCAAAAGCCATTTTTGTATAATAAATGTGACTATTGTTACAACTGTAGTTATAATTAAAATAATTTTTTCTAAATCTTCCTTCCATAATCTTTTTAAAAAATCTTTTTTATCATGTAATTCAAAAAAATGTAATATTTTATCAATTAAATTCTGTTCGCTTTCTCTTCTTTGTCCATTTGTTTGATATCTTTGATTCCTTCTATATCTTTGATTCCTTCTATATCTTTGATTCCTTCTATTCATCGCAACTTCCCTTTTTTTATATATTGTACATTATTTTAATATGTTGCTAATTAAAAAGCATTAGGTTGAATTTTGCAACTATGTATATTGATTTATATTTTTGTTAAAATACATAGTTTCTGATGAGTATTTAAACCTCACTTTTCAGCTGCAAAATCAATTGTATTCATATTATATCATATAATCAAAAATAATTCATTATCCCGTAACATTATCTTGGTTAAACATTCCTGTTCCCCAGTTATTTTCTTGAGTATCATGTTGAGAATCAAGAGATTGATTATTTTGCGGTATATCATCAGGAATCGGTGGTGTTTCTTGATTACTATTTACTATAGTTTGCCTGTTTTTTCGCATCATTTTCAAATCTGAAACAAGATTCAATGCCTGTAAATTATATGGTTTATCCTTGATTCTCCATTGCGGTACATGATCACTGGCTTTTCGATTGATTAAATATTTTGATTGTGGATGATTTGAATAATCAAATTTATGACAATAAAATACATCATAACCTTTGTTAAATATTAATTGCTCTGGATATTTCATTTTTAAAAGTCGATCTTGAGGATATAAATATCTTTTTCCTTCACTAATGGAAACTCTGTCTCCTGTACTTGTATTCATTCCTGGTATGATAGTTCCGTTAACAGATTTCTGTATTGTTTCTACTTTATTTGTTGCAATTCCTGATTTCTTTGCGAAATATTCTGCGGTCGTTTCATCATTGCATCCTGCAAAAATCGATGTATCACATGCACCTAAGATTTCTTCCCATTGTGCATCAGGATATCTGTTCTTTAACTGTGGAAGTGATTGATATGCAATAACAGTCGCAATTCCTCTTGACCTAGCTGTCGAAATTTTACGAGTAAAATCAGGAATAATCCCGATGTTACTGAACTCATCGTATAACATATATACTAAATTAGGTAATACACATCCAGGCTGTTCGTCGGCAAAATTCATTAACTTTTTGTATGCAACCGCCTGGAACAAGTTTACCATGAAATCATAAGCACCATTATCATCTGGAGAAATGATAAAATAAGCACAAGGTTTTTTTCCTGGTAGTGTCAAGTCAATATCATTATCAATCGACATATTTCTAATACCTGGTTCTGAGTAAGCACATAAACGTGTCAAAGCATCGGTTCTGATATTCGCACGAAAATTATCTGATCCACCCTTTGTAGCGTAATATGGAACTTTTGCCGGATGAAATATATCTAATTTTTCAAACATTTCGTCCAATGTTTTTAAATCACACAAAGTTGCAAGATACAATACTTCTACCATATTTTTATGCCCTTCGGGCATTTCACACAAAACATATTTTATCATTGCTGTTATAAAACTTTTAACGGCACTGGGACTTCCTCCATTACCAGCTTCGCTCTTTGTGTTTTTCATAATGATATCTACTAAATCATTAACTCCAGCCAGTCCTTTTTCGTTATCCATGCCATCCAGACAATTAAAACCATCTGATGATGCAAAATCTTTCAAATTATAAAATCGTACGGTATATTCATTTTTTTCCAAATATGTAGACATGCTTTCCGCCAACTCACCCTTTGGATCAGTAATAAACATAGAAAAACGATTTGCTACACATTGGAATATCATATTACGGATGTGTGCTCTGGATTTACCACTACCAGGTCCTCCACATAAAGCTATGTTTCTGTTCTCATTTCCGCGATATTCCTTTGTAATAACTTCTTTTGTGACGTCATCAACACCCATGATCAATCCTTTTTCTTTATTGATTTCTTCTTCTGTGTTTTTTACTCTGGATAATACCTTTTCTTCATCTTCTGTTCCGTTTAACGGTTTAGCATCTCCATAAGTTGTTTTTTCTGAAATATCGAAATCCACTTTATTTTTTTTTCGATGTTCGAGATCTCTTCTTTTGTAAATAGTGTATCCAACAAATGCAATGGCATTAACAACTAATAAAAAAAATAATCCTTTTAGTGATAATGTATGTAGAATGCAACTTAACACACTGTAATCTTTCTTCTGGAACAGTCCTACTTTGCTTGTTAACACGATATAATAGCCAATTACATAAATGCTAATTAAATTGATCGCAGTAAATAACAGTATTTTTTTCTTTCCATCATCAGTTTTCCAAGCCTCTTTTAGCTTATCTGCCGCCGCATTAATCTTTTTACTTTCCTTATTATCATCCTGTTGTGAATCAAATCTCATTTTCTACCTCCTTTGCAATTTCATCAATGACGATTGCCGTTCTTCCAGATAATTTGTATATATCTTTTTGACTGCTTAAACAGAATACATAATTCTCTTTGGTTGATACGAATCGATTGATATTAAATAAGATTCCCATAAGAGCTGGTTTTCCCTTATACATGATTTCACCATCTTTATCTCGCTGTAGCTCATATATCTCTGCAATCCGATTGTAGACATTGATCAGCAAGTCTAAATTCTGATAGTATTTCATTTCTTCAATTTTTGCGAAATAGTTCTTGTCGTATGTCATCTGCAGCAATGTGAGGTTTCCAAAAATTCGATTACTTTTTTCTTCGGATAAGATTCTTTCGATAATGCTGTAATCTTTGATTAGGAATAATCCTTTCACAAACGAGCTGTCTCCTTCATATCGTTCTTTGTACTTTCCGCGATATGCTTCGCTGATCCAGTGTTTCATTCCTTCTTCTGCACTTCGCTTCCATTTCATCACGCGATCGCCACAATCATAGATAACGTAGGGGGCTGTTGGAGTTTGCAGACAGCCCAATGCTCGGCTTTGTCTTAAAAGCGGATTATCTTTTCCTTTTATTTCTGCTGCTAAGTAATACACATTCTGGCTTCGATATTCTTTTCGTAAATAATCATCATAGATTGTTGTGTATTCTTTATAATCATCTCCTTGTTCTGCCTGCATTCTGCCTACGATCCCGGATGCGGTCCCATCATCTGGATTGATCAGATTGAAACATTCTTCAATACGATCATGATTATCGTATAAGTCTTTCTTGCCCATAAAAAACACAGTTGTTCTTGAGTGATACATCGCAGCAAGTACTCGGCTTTGTGATATGCAGCGTTTTACTTTTTCTTCATCGACCTTTGATCGCACAGGCATTCTGTTTGTAAAAGCGTTTCCGGATAAATATATTGCACAGTCCCATACGCTTTCGCTGTCACTTCCTAATACCGTTTTTTTCCCTTTATCCGTAAGATAAAAATAAGACAGTTTATTTTTGTCCCGTTGATTCTCTTTTGAGATATATCCATGAGTCGTTAAATAGTATAAGTCTTTATTTTGATATGATTTAGGATACCCTGAATAATAAATGCGGATTGCTTGATAATCAATTGCACCTGCATGAGCAATCATTTTCAATAAAATTCCCCGTCGTCCTTTCATTGTTAATCTCATTTGTTTCCCTCCTCCGTGATTAGTTTTCAATTCGTTGGGCTTGCTTTCCGTGATTATTTCTGTTTCGTTTAAGTAGGCTTTTCGATGTATCTTACAAGAAGCACACTTACGCCCTGTATTTGTGTTCAATTTACTGTTCCAAAAAAACAAAAAAACATTGATTTTATGCGATTTACATCAGGGTAAAATGTCTTTAAATGTAGTATAAAATGTCCTTTTTTTGTCTTAGGCACTTTATACCCTGTTTTTAAGATACTTTATACCTTGTTTCTATATCTTATTTACCCTGTCTTAATGACACTTTACCCTCTAAAAATCGTTCATTAACCACTCAATTTTTTCTGATAAATCCTTTATACGAACCAGATACAGACATGCATAGAACTCATTTCTAAGATTTTTAACCGATTTTAGGTTTGCTTTTAAGAATCTACTATCGTCAAATCCATTACAAAAACGAATAGATAGTAAATCCTTCACTGGAGAAAAATCAATCCGATCCAGATCAATATGATATTGTTCTGGGATCACATAATTTTCAGCGATAGCGTACTGACAAGTTTTAAAATCACTGATTTTATCAAGTTTTTTAGCAAATTCAAGAAAAAAATCTTCAATCGCAGCTTCTACTGCCGTAACAACAGTATCTATTTCTGTCTTTTTCTTAATATGTTTCAATAAATATGCTGGAATTTTGATTTTTATCATATCATTTATATAAAAAATTTCCACATCGTTACTTAACAGTTTAATATTTTGATCTTTAGATATAGTTTCTAATTTTTTTGGATCTGAAATCAGCAACATATCCTGTAAATTTTTTAATATATGTACAGTATGTTCGTAGGATTTATCCGCCAATATAGTATAATTTGCATTTTTTTCACTAAAATCTGTCTTTAAAATGTCACTTATTGACTGATTTAGTAATTTTAGGTTAGAAAAACAATGAACTGCCTCATTTTTTCTCAGGCTTTTGGATGTTTTTTCGTTAATATTTATCATCTATTTCTCCTTTTTTGCGATTATATAATGAATTTATCAAAACTTGCTAAAATGGAAAGTTTTGATACTCTTACTACTTTCGCTATTAATAGGTTGTTTTTGCTTTTTTTGATGCTATTTTGAAAAAAAGCAAGCTATTATATCAACACTTGTCAAAATGGAAAGTTTTGATACTTTTACTACTTTCACTATTAATAGGCTATTTTTGCTTTTTTTGATGCTATTTTGAAAAAACATTAGATTTTTTTAGTCTTTTCGTTTACATTCTGTTAATTTCCTTGAATGAATGTTACATTTTCGTCTGTTAACATTGCATATGCTTTTACATTTTTTATCTGTATGTATGGAATCTGATCTTCTGAATCAATTAATATAAATCGTTCTGGCATGAAGCGTTCATCATCACAATCATTCATCTGAATTTCTATATTACTTGACTGTTCTGTTCCTTTCCTTATTACGAGAATCTGACTTTCTCTGGATTCTGGTTTTATAAAGAAACTGATCTTCTTACATGTATTATCTTTTGATACATTTGGAAGATGTATATATATATGATTTCCCATATTTTTTTGAATATTATTAAGTGCGATCATTACCCAAAAAGCATTTAAATAATTCTGATCAAACATACCATAATAAGCAATGTTTTGTAATATTCCAGAATCGCTATTATAAAAAACTTTTCTTTCTCTTAAAATTTTTTCTATACATTTTTTCACAACAAACTTATCATCAATATCAAACCAACGATAAATCTGATCAGAATATAAATACTTATAATTTTGCATTAGTTCTTCTATTTCTTTTTTTACAATCAGAACTTTTCCATGTCTTTTTTCGGCTTCTGACTGCCTTTCTGTTTTTGACATTGCCAATCTATTATGTAACATTATCCAGCCACCCTTTCTATTTTTTTATGATCTCCATATAACTTGCGAAGCTTATCTGCATCCGTTGTGATCAGCATATCTTCTTCTTCACTTGCTGTTACATCTACAACTACATTATTATGGTTTGCAATCAGCATTGCCTGTCCACGATGGAATCGTAACACTTTTTGATATTCCGTTTCTGTTAAATTAAATAGGTTTTTTGTTATCTTCGCAGCATTATCGCTAACCTTCATTGTGATCTTCATACAACTATTAGCTAATATACTTTCAGCAAAACGTCCGTCATCCAGTCTATTAAGTTCTTGAATGTCCTGTGTCACACCGATAACTCCGCCACCATAACCTCTTATTGTACGGAACATTTCGTCAACATAGGATGCCACGGTTACGTTCTGTTTAATTAAACGCCAAATTTCTTCAAATAAGATAATCTTATTCTGCATACGATCTTCTTTTGATCTTGATAGAACAAAGTCTGTTGCAATATACATAACGATGCTTAACAGATCTTTAGAACAATTTGATACATCTAATACTGTATATAAGTTATCCAAGTCTACATTGGTATAATTATTAAACACCTTGCAAGATCCGTATACGAATTTATGTAGTTGCTGCAACAAAGGTTTCATGTATGTATATTCAGTTTTAGATCCTTCTTCATATACATCTTCTAACAATGGCATTGTTTTATAAGATCCGTCCGGATTAAGAACAGATGCATTATCTTTTGTAATACCTTTTGCCGTATAAACATTCAGTAGTACATTATCTAAATCACTTAACATGTTATCTTTTTCCTGTGCTTCAAGATTCGGCACAAGTAGGGAAAAGAAGTCCTTTAATGATGTTATCTTCGCAATCAATGCAGATTTAGGTTCTGTTGTTCCATCAATTAATTCATCCGCCCTGTCATCACGCAATGTGATATCCATAATATTAATATGTGTAGTACTTGTTTCAGATAGTTCCAAAAAGACTCCTCCAAGTGCATCACATGCACGTTTCCATTCAAATCCTTTCAATGCTGTTAAAACATAAATCGGAATCCTTTTTTTTCGGAATCTAGTAGCAAGAATCTGGCTTAAATATGTCTTACCTGATCCAGATCCACCAAACACCATGATATTTGCATTTTCATACTTGGATCGATCAAACAAGTTGTAGATCATTAATGATCCATCAATACTGTTTGTTCCAAGTAAGATACCGCTCTTGTCCGCAATCTCATTTGAAATAAAAGGGAAAAATGAGGCAAGGCCTGAACTCATAACATTACGCCGAGCATTGTCGTAAATCCAACGATCATCAATTTTACCAGTTGGCATTGACATCTGGTAACCTATGTCCTGAATAAAATCCATTGCACGTACTCGCATTTCTTCAGACCTAATTTCTTTTTCAAAGTTCTTTCGTAATTCTAGTATTTCATCTTTTGAATATGCGTTTAATGTTATTACAATCACTACATTATATAAATTTTCAGAAGCTAGACTACTCTTTATGTACATTGCAGATTCATAAGACTTTACTCTTGCATCATAAGAAGTATCATTGGTTTTAAGATTATTTAATGAGTTTTCATTATTTCCCAAGGTATATTTAATCTGTCCCCTTACAATATCCTTGTTTTCCTGTTTTGCATAAATATCGACATCTACCATATCGTTTGCATTTGTAAAATGTGTAATCCATCCGGCTAATACATTTGTAGGATATCCGTCAGCATCAACATAAAAATAAGATCGATACATTCCATCAACTACAACATATTTAGAGTTTGAACAATCAATTTCATCTGGCATAAAGAATGAACTGATAGGAAGTTTGTCCAATAATTCCTGAGATTTAATTGCTTTTAAATATTTTTTTGCAACATCCAACTTATGATCATTATAAGATTTTTTACCGATACGATCTTTCTGCAGTACTGTATAAAGATAATACAATTGATTTTCCGAATGGTTTTCGTCCGGTTCATAAATCTCCATTCCATTCTCACGCATCTTTGACACACAATCTGAATAAGCTGTATACAATTGATTCATAGCATCTACTTCCTGTTTAATAGAATCTCCCTTTTCTTTTACAGAAAAAATCATAAAATATCTATGTGATACAGAAGATGAAATAACAGATCTTAAATATTTGATCTCTTTTTTTTGCATTTCTTTGCAGTTTTCATTTGTTTCTTTTTCTAAAACAGCTTCGGCATCTTTTAGCATCTCAGATAAGTCAGCTTTCGTGTTCATAGTTTTGATATGCATAATTTTAGGAGCAATCCTTATGTATTTAAGGAAATCTGCAATAATCATATTTTTTTCCCGATTACTCTTTAAATCAAAATGTAATGGGGTAATCTCTAAAATTTTAATATACGTATTGTCTGTTGTAACAATGACACCATTCCTAATTGCAATGACAGAAGATATATCAACCGTTGTTGAAAATGGGGCTGGTATCTCATAAGAATCAATAATTTTTTCCTGCTTTTTTGTAATCTTGTTATCCTTCATTTCCTGAATATTTGAGGTTATCTTTTTTATCACTCGATCCATTGGATATTCTTTCTTTTCTTTTTTTTCTAATGGAATCTGCATTGCTGCTACTTTTACAGGATCTTCTCCAGCTTTAATCATTTTACGTTTGATCTGTTCTTCTTGTTTTTTTCTTTTCTTCTCCAGTTTTGCAGCCTGTTTTAATTCTCTTGGAGTAAGATCTCCAATATCCATTCCCTGCTCACTGTAATTCTTCTTTTGTTTTAATTCTTTTTCTGCAAGTTTAATCTTCTTTTGGCGTTCTTTTTCCAACTCTTTCTCGTACTCTTCCAAATATTTTTCATCTGGTTCTCCATACATTTTTTTGATCTGCCGAAAATGTAACATCCTGCGAAAATATTCTAGAAGAGAAACGCCTTTAACTCCATTCATAGACACTAAGAATAAAATAACAGTAGCAGAAAATTCCACAATCAAGGATTTAAAACCAAAAAATCCGATGGTTGTAAATAGATAGGAAATACAAAAAAATGCTATCAGTCCAATTAGTACGGATTCTCCAACTCGTTTCCATTTAATTTCTATCCCAAACAGTGATGCATCCAGCTTATAATTTAGCGGTATAAAATAGGTATTTAATTCATTTTCCTTTTTTTCATTCATATAGTTCTCCTTTCTTTATTCCTGTGGTGCAGCCTTAATTTTTTTTCCGTTAGAATCACTTAATTTATTGTCCAATTTGCCACCATTCTCATATGGTTCAAATTCATCTGTTTCTTTTTCAATAGACTCTGTAGTTGCCTTTGCTTTCTCTTGTTGCACTGATTTAGTGTGGTTAAAAAATGTTAAATAGATTAGTGCTATTAAAAATACTGTAATTAATAAAAATCTATAATTCTTCTTTATCCAATGCATAGTGATCCTCCTTTATCATTTATAGATCTGCCAGTACCCATCTTTAGTTTCGTTAAATACTATGTCAAAATTCCATGCTCCGTTTCTGCTTCGACTTCCACAGTCAGAAACTAAAATCTGGCCTTTAGAATTAAGACCATATAGAACGATATAATGACCTCCAGATGTAAAATGACCTGGTCCCATAACCGCTACAACTAACTGTCCTTTCCTAAGAACTGTTTTTAAATTTTTCTTTGAACGTGCTATTTTCTTACATTTGAGTCCCCAATGATTCGCCATAATTCCAGGGCATGAATGTGACCATCCTTCTCCTTGTATGTATAATCCCTGTTTTGCTCCCCAGTCAGCAACCTGTATTGGCGTAACTCTTCTACCAGTGAGTGTACTTATACAAATAGCAAGGGATGTAGGACCGCATCCAGCACTTTTTATTGTATTGGTTCCTCCAGGTCCACTAAACCTATGGTTATAATCGCCCTGATTGTAATAAACGATTGGACCAACAGATCCAGCTTTTTCATAGGCTGCAGTGGCTTTTTTTAATCTTTGTTTATCCTGAATATAGTAAAAATAGTCGTTATCTCCGATTGTTTTGTAAAATCTTTTACCTTCGCTATATCCGTAATTATGTGGCTTATATCCTGCCTGCCAAAAATCCTGTACATATGGAGGCAGATTTCGTTTCCCATTGAGGGCATCTTTTACAGCTTTTTTTACAAAACTTGCCGGGTGCCTGTTTTTATATGCTCCAGAAGTGTAAGACGAATACCAACCATGTGTTGCAGCATAAATTAAAGTTTTTCCCTTGTATCCTCCAGTACTATATTCACACATGTTACACATCTGGCTGATAACCGCAAGGGATCCTTCATAGCTTTCAGAACATTCCTGAGCAATAATCTTGCATAGAAATTCATAATCTGCATTTGACAATTTATATATCTTTCCACCACCATAAGCTGCTCCAAAATCTTCGCTGTTATCTGCAAGTTCTGACAAATCAAAACTTACAACTTCTTTCTTATTTATTATAGTTGCTAATACACCAGATTTTGCCTTGCTCATTTCCATTTCATTTTGTGTTAGATTTAAATACTTAGCAAAAGCTACATCTCCTTTGTAACTTACTGTAACTTTATTTTTTTTCTTTTTTATACTGATCAAGTTCGCAGCTTTTATTTTCTCTTTGAAAATCTTTAGTTGAGCTTTTGATTCAATTTCTGGTGTTTGCTTTTCAGACCACGCCGAAAAATAAGAAATCAACAAGCACATATTTACATCGATCTTTCCAGAAATATCAGAATTATTTGATATACTATCGTTCAACACTTCTTCAAATGCATTGTAAAAATTATCATATTGGCTTGAAAAAGCTTTCGTTTCTGAAGATGTTGTTGTATCTGTTGAAACTAAAGATAAAATCGACGTTGGAATTGATGTTGCAATCAATAGCGGTACCAATATGATAAACGCAATAACGATTAAAGCATATTTAATAATACCTATTGTTTGTTCTGGATTTGTTACAGCTTCAAAAGCGGCTCGTCCAAAGTTACCTGTTACAAGGTTTGCTGTAAGCCTAGCTGCATAAACAGCCTTATCCACATCAGAACTTTGTTGCTCTTGTGCCATTTACCTTCCTCCATCATTTCAGATCTTTTGGTTTTTGATCGTTTATATTAAAATTTACACTTCCCATCATTTTGTGGAAAGAAGGACTCTTAATTGGATCGTAATACATCTTTTGCCCACCAATATTGATAGAAGCTGTCTCGGTAATTGTCTGTTTTGGCTCTTCTGTTGATGCATTTGCGACATTAGAGCCTGATGCATTTGGAAAATATTTCGATTTCATTGCTTCTGAACTCTTTAGTTCCACAGCTTCTCTTCCGAGTGATGCTCTGATATTTCCCTTACCGTCCGATTTGATTCCAGACAAAATCTGCTTTCCACCGCCTTTCGTATTAAATACCAAAGCGTTCTTCAAACGATTCTTATCTTCTTTCGTTGTTGCTTCTTTTTTCTTGTCTTTTAGAAAATCTCGTGCTTCCTTTTCTGGCATTAATGCATCTGTATCATCAAAAGCTGATTGAAGCTGATTTTTAGCCTGATATCCCGACATTTTTTCACCAAGAAGATTATCAATTGCTGCAGCTGATTTCATTTCACTTGTTGGAGAGTACGGATTATTTTTTTTAGTATTAGTCTTTGATCTGCTCTTTCCTCTCGTAGTGTGTGAATTATTTCCTTTTTGCTGATCACTTGTTTTTCCATTTGGAACATCTGCCGGTGTAATCTTATCCTTAATCTTTGATCCAACTTTTCCGGCAACTTTCCCAGCAACAGTACCTGCCTTTCGGACACCATATGCAGTTCCCACAGTTTGAGCTGTATGCATCAGTTTTTCTCCAAAACTTTTTGAATTTGCTGCGTTATCAAGTGTTGCTCCTCCACCTATTCCAAGTCTGGAAATATAGCTGTTTAGATTAATTGCAAATTCAATGAACCCTCCAATAATAAATAGCCATAACATAATGACAGCAAATCCATTTGTACCTAAAGCCAAAATCGAAGTGTTAGATACTGCTTTGATTGATTTCATCATTGCACTGTTTTTCTTGACTAAAGATGCAAACTTAATCTGATTGAATCCTGCTAAGATGACTCTTATAAACCATCCATTTAAAATAACAATGACTCCTTTTTCTGCATACATCTGTAAAAAGTTTTTAAAATAATTATCCGTTGATTGTGACGTGTGTAATGCAATCGGTATTGGTGCTAAATACGTCATAATGCCTAAATCGACGTAATTCTGAATGGCGATCTTAGCGATCTTATATAATTTAAATGCAATATATATTACAAGCAAAAAAGCTAATATATCCTTTGGAATATCAGCTCCTACAATTTTTAGTAACTTTTTTGACGTTGTTGAAGCATCAGCTCCTAATCCTTTTTGTAATGCTAAATACAAACTGGACATTAAGTTTTTTGATAATGTTTGATTTTCTGATTTTACAATCTTTAATCCTTTCGCAACGCTGTCGAATGTTGCAGATGTGTTATTGATAAAATCTAAAAATATATCAACAATCGGTCGATATATGCCTATCAAGATTACAGATGCTATAAAGTTCCACAATAGTAATACAACTGATTCATTACTATTCGGTGACATGGATTGAATCAATTTTATAAGAAGCATTATAAATGCAATGGAAAGTCCGAGTCCTACAATTCCTACATTTAATTTTTTGACACCTGGAACTACTGTTTCAAAGATAGACAGATTTGCTCCCAATGCTGTAAAAGCATACTTAAAAAAGATATCAAAAACTCCCGAAAAGGCTCCAATTACCCATTTAATGAAATTATCAAATATAAATCCCATAGTTTCCTCCTAAAAAAGCCACTCTCATTTGAGAGTGGCTGTGGCAGATATGTCATATTTAATTTCTAGTTTATTTCCATGTAAATAAACCATTTTGTTTTAAAAGTTGCTCTAAGTAATCTAAGATTGTTGGGGCAAGTGCGATCACACAAAATGCAATAATAATTCGCATTGGCCAACCCTGTAGCTTACGATCCAGTGCTGATCCTGGATAACCAAAATGGCAAACAGCACATATACCAAGGCATACAACGGCAAGCGGTCGAGCGACTCCTACAGTTTCTCCATAAATTCCTTTACTAAGAGCATTCACGACATTTGTTACTGTTCCTTCTCCGCCACTACTGGCACCTTTTTTTGTTGCTGCATCAACAATCATTGGTAAATAACACATTAAAAGTGAAATTGCTGCAGCAATCATTAATGCGATCATAATATCTTTTAATATTTCATCACTTGATTTTCTGGTTATTGTTTTTCCCCTTAATGCAATCATTTGTGACTGATTCATATTTTTCTCCTCCATCCTGTTATTCTTTAAAATAAAAAGCACCCATAAAATGGATGCCAATTCTAAGTGAGTATTCACGGGATTTTAATACAATGATTAAAAAAAATACTTCACCCGTACAACATGATTTTCCTCACAGTCTGCCTCTGTATAGTAAATCATCATATAAATTATAACAGGTTGATATTGGTCTGTGGTGATAGCTGTGTGCTTAATGATAATCAATTTTGTGTATTAATGTATCAATTCTGTAACCAACCTATGTTATTGCTGTGTTCATTCTGTGCATTATTTTTTAGGAATTGATTTATATGCAATAATATCCTTTAAATTTAGACAGCCAATATCTCTTGAATCATATGATCTTCTATAGTTATCGCCCATGACAAACACTTTACCCTTTGGAATCTTAAGATTAATTTTCTGTGTAATGTCTGCTGATTGAACAACAACCTTATCATTTACTCTTACAACTCCATTTTTTATATCCAGCTGGTCGCCTTCATAGGCAATCACTCGTTTAATCAGATACTGAATATCACTTTTTGTATTCTTTGCTGCAATCGCCACCACATCGTTATGTTCTATTGTGCCTTTATATTTCTTCATTCGAAGGATATCTCCATCCTGTAATGTTGGCTTCATTGATACTCCATGTACAATACACATCTTGTAATTTATTGTATTTGCAATAATCACAATCATTGCTCCGGTAACTAATATCATTCCCAACTTCTTTTTCTTCATTTTTGCTCCTTTCTAAATTAAAAAAGGAGGGATTGTTCCCTCCTAAAAAAGATTATTGATCTTTTTTATTTTTGTTTTCTGCGGATAACAAAAATACCTGCGGCTGCTAAGATTGCAACGATTGCTGCGATCATAACTGGTAAAATAGAATTCTGCCCAGTTTTTACACTTCCTGTTACAGTTCCATTTCCATTTCCTGGTGTGCTAGTTTTTGTTGTTTTTGTTGTTGCTTTTGGCTTATCCGCTTTTTTCATTGTAACAACATTTGTATCACTAGCTTCATCTGTGTTATCTCCTTTTGCAGTCACAGTATTTTTGATGTCTCCTTCAATTTGTTCATTGAATGTTACATCGTATGTTACATTTAATGTGTCTGCACTTGTGATATCTTTTCCAGTTTCAATCTTGAATCCTGTATCATTTGCTTCGATTCCACACTGATCTGTGATATCCTCTCCATTTAATGTCACAACGATATTAGAAATACTCATTCCTGTTTTTTCGAACTGGTCATTGATCACTACGTTTGTTACAAGCTGATCTGGAGTTGTAACTTTTAATGTATATTTTCCAGTCTCACCTTTTTTGTATTCTGATTTGTCGGATGTTTTTACAACATTGATCTTTGCCTGTTCTTTTGTAACAGTCACAACATTGTTTGCATGATCCTCATTGGTATTATCAGATGTACTGATCGCTGTATTTGTGTATTCTCCTGCCTGAGAGAAGGATACATTGTATGTCACTTCGATCTTATCTTCGTCTGTAATGTTTTTACCTGTTTCAATCTTGAACTTATTTCCATCTACATTGATCTTACAATTTTTTGTAATATCGTCTTTATTCAGTTTTACAATAATGCTGTCCGCATCATATGCCATTCCTTCATTCTGAACAAATTCATCTGTGATCACAACATTTTTTGCTGTTAAGTTTTCTTTTGTCTGTTTTACTACTAAAGTATATTTTCCTGTTTCGCCTACTTTGTAGTTCTGCTTATCAGATTTCTTCGTAATCTCTAAAGCAGGAGCCTTTAATTTTACATCTTCGATATCTTCTCCACCACCACTTGGAATAAGAGGATCATCTTTAATTACATCTCCATTTGTGTTTGGTGTACTTGGAGCTGAAAATACATTCTCAAGATCAGACTCTAAAGCTGCTTCATCTGTAATCGTGGCATCATAAGTTACACTGATTTTATCTGTCCAATGGTTCATATCTTTATACGGAGCAATACCGATACATGGGATATCGCTGTTCTTTAGGTTAAATGGAGTTTTAATAGTAAACCCTGTTCCATCATCTTCGTATGTTACGTCAAGATCAGAAGTTACATTCTTACCTCCTACCATCACTGCAACAGATCCTTCTTTGATTTCTAATCCCTTCGTTTTCACGAGGTCTTTTAAGACAATATCTCGCATGAAAGTTCCAGGGTTTCTGTTTGTGATCGTTACTTTATAACCAACAGTATCTCCAACTTTGTATTTTGTCTGAGGAGCTTTCTTTACTACATCTACTTTTGGAGAGTTGATATATACCTGTGCATCATCCTTCATTTCTGGGATACCTGCAGCAACTGTTGTTGCTGTGTTATCAACACATGTTCCGTTTCCGGCAGTAAGGGCTGTTGCATCATATTCGACTGTAATTGTTGTTCCGTATGGAAGAGCATAATCTCCTTTTGATTTCAGTATCCATCCATTTCCGGATTGTTCAATCGTGTAATCTTTTTCATCAATTCCAGATACTTTTATGCTATTGAAATCAAATGCCATTGTATCAGGCAATGTTGTATCTCTGATGATAAAATAAGCTGTATCTGCGTTAGGATTAGAGTTACGGACTTTTACTGTATAATGAGCCTTTTCTCCTACCTGATGTTCATAGCGGTTTACATCCTTTGTGATGTTTAATCCAGGATTGTCATTGACTGTCTTGGAAAGTTCTACATTTGTTGTTGGTTTGTTTGTAATGGTATTTTTACCATTGATCTCAACAAATGCTTCATTTTCTTCGTGGATCACTGTTTTCTTTTCATTGTAGTGTCCATGATTTTCCCATTTTTCCTTTAAAGATTTTAACTGATCTTCTGTAACATTTTCTGGTACGTCCATTTTGACATTAATTTCCATTGTATATGCTGAGTTATTATAAAAGTCAGCATTACCAGATGGATCTTTTAATGTAGCAACCACATTATTACTATCGGTTGAAATATTAAACCAGTCTGATACATCATTTCCGTTGTCAGCTTTTACCTTTACGGAGTTAATCTTCATGCACTCTTCGATCGGATCTTTAAATACAAAGCTTGTATATTTTTCATCCGCACCTTTTGCAACTTTTTCTGTAATAGAATATGTCCAGTCATCTGCAAGTGAACGTACGGTATTATTTGTTACATTTGTTTCATCTGCATCGGATACTGTTTTTTTAGGACCTTCTACAGTTGTTGTAACCTGGTTTGTTGTACTTGTCTTGGAATCAATCGTTGTTTTTGCTGTATTATTCTCAGTTACAACATTCTTTGTTTCATCATAGTGTCCATGTTCTTTCCAGATTTTTTTTAATGCTGCCATCTGTTCCTGTGTTGCATTTTCCGGAATATTTAATGACACATTGACTTTTAATGTATAAATACCATAGTTATAGAAACTTGCGTTTCCTTTTGGATCTTTCAATGTTGCTGTTACTTTATTACCATTCGTTTTAATATCAAACCAGCTGGTCGCATCTTTCGTAGATACCATCTTGCTTGCAACTACTTTTACTGAGTTAATCTTCATGCAGGATTCAATCTCATCTTCAAATTCAAACTTAGTATAACGATGTGCTGTTGGAATTTCTGTTGGGATTACCTGTTCTACGTTATATGTCCAATCCTGTCCAAAATGTTCCACGGTATTACTTGTTACTTTGGTTTCGTTATTGTCTGTCACACTTTTTGTTGGTGGTACTGTATTGAATTTGATCATGTTCTGGCCGGAACCGACGAATTGATCTCGTCTTGTTGGCTGATCAAGATTACGTCCAAATGTGTATTCAAACGAATTTCCCTCAAAAATGAATGCAGCACATGTGAAGTCCTGGCTATCATAATCATTATCATAATTTGCATAATAGATATATGTTCCGTTGTCTTCTTTATAACTTAATTTTGTATTGGAAGATACGTACTGTCCATCTACTTTGCTCGCTTTTACACCGATGTACTGATGAGAGTCGATATCTTTTAATGTTACATTAGACTTCAAAGATACTTTTGTTGTTGTACCAGCTTTATAAAATGTACTTGTTGTTTTTACTTCTTCCAGTCCCACATAAACCGTATTCGTCAGATTTTCACCTAACGCAATATATCCATCCTGTCCTTTGTACTTTTCAATTCCGTTGACTGTACGGACCATGTCAACTTTAATCCAGTGACCATTGCTTCCATCATCATTACACTGATAGATTCGCATGTTTGAAATTTTAACTTTGATCTTATTTACTGAATTTTGGGATGTTTTGAACCAGAGATAATCTTTCTGGAAATCTTGAATTTTCAGATCCAATCCATTATAACTGGTTGGATATTTGCAGCTCTTTCCTTCTTCTACGGTAAACTTGGAATTCTTCGTCTTATATAGTCGGAATCCGTAAGATCCCTTAACCTTTAATGCTTTACTGTCATCGAAAGAACTAAATTGTTTTTCATTTTCTTTTGGCCACCAGTTAGCAGTGATTTTCTTTGCACTATCAACACTGATCTGTGCAAAAACTGATGTTGGCATCATCAGAACTGACATAATAATTGCCAACATCCGACAAAATATCTGTTTCCATTTCTTTTTTTTCATAAGCCTTCTCCTTCTTTTGATTAAAATGCATAAGAAAAAGCACCCTTTATTTCATGGTGCTTCATAACGGGTGGTGCCCGATATGTAATTGAATCATTCATTTATAACGCCCTCCCCTCTTTAAATAATAAAAAAAGTGGAACTGTATTTCTACAATTCCACTAAAATCATCTAATTTATCTTAATGCAAACATTTTTATCATATAATGCCAACCATAAGATACTGCAATTAATTTTCCATTTTTATAGGCTTTAACTTTAAGGTATAAAGATCCCTTTTCTCCAGCATCATAATCATAACATGTAAATGAGGTTCTTTGTCCTGGCTTTAAACAATTAGATTTCATTGTCGGTTCATCTAACTGTAATAATGATTTATCACCTGATCCAACCACTGTATAATATAAAGTTGCACCATTTGTTGCTTTTAATGTTACAGTTTCTCCATCAGTATCAATTTTAATAAAATCATCAGCATATCCTATTAATGCAGTACCAGGACAATTCCCATAATTTATTAAGTAATAATAATAACCTGGTCCAAGTCCATTTTCACCCTTATCAATCTTTTTTTTAGTTGCAATATCCTTATTAACCTGTTCCAAATTAATCGGATCTTCCTTGCCAGGATATTTACTCTTCGTATTCTTCACAGTTGTCTTCGCTGTTTTCTTCTTCACAGTAATCGTCTTTTTCGCATACAGTTTCCATTTCTTATGTTTCTTTCTGTATGCTTTCACGGTCAACTTCTTACCCGCTTTCTGTTTTGGAATAGTAATCGTAAAGTTTCCTTTTTTACTGGCTTTCTTTTTGTAAGTTTTCTTACCAATCTTTACACGGATCTGGTATCTTTTTTTGGTCTTTCCCTTAATCTTTGTTGATGTATTGTAAACGGCCTTTACCGTAAGTTTTTTCTTAGCTGCAGAAACCGGGATCATCGATGTGATCATCACAATAGCAGTCAAAGATAAGACCATGCATTTCTTTAATTTCTTCATAATGATTCCTCCTCTCAATCATACATTGATTAGCTTGAAATCATTATATACACACTTTTGAAAAAAAAGCAAATTCCATAAAATATTTTGTGTAATTGTTTTTCCGTATGAAATTGTCAATGTACATCAGAATACATTTATATCCCTTTTAAGAAAGCTGATATTGAACGATAAATAAAATAAATATAGATGACTCAACTGGAAAGACTTATGAAAAATAAAATATATATCAGCTCTCATAAAAAAGATATAAAAAAAAGCATTCATACTGAATGCTTAAAAAAGTATAGACTACTTCCGTGTATTCAAATCCAATTACAGTCTGCCACTCAATATAATGAATGAACAGAATCCAATACAATCATCCCCCATAAGGGGATTTTACCAAGAGATAAATCAATTAGAAATATCTCTTGGACATCATTGAAAAAAATTTAATCCTATATTTTTGGGGTATAAAAAATAACTATAAGATTAATCGATCGGATAGCTAATTTATACGGGGATTGTATAAATAAATGATGATGTGTAAACTTAACTATCCTTTTTATTTTCATAGATATCATAACATTATTTCTATATCAAATCAAGTACTTTTTATTGTATTTTAGCCTTTTTAGTACTTTATAAAATGATATTTTCATAAAATTGACAGCTATAAAATCACGTACCTTTAGGTGTATAAATACACGACAGACATCACAGATCTTTATGGTTTGTGGTAGTTCACAGCAATCTTTTGTTTGATCTTAGAATAAAGACGTTTCATTTCATAATCCACTTCAATGTGATTCTTTAATAACTCTTCATCTATATGATATATTGTAATCAGTCGATATATTGCTACATACAAAACACTCTCTGCATAGAATATAAAAAATTTCGTTGCTAAAAATATAACTATTCCAGTCAGTAAAAATGAAATCATCAGTGTGTTATGATACATACAAAGTGATATACATCCACATATAATATTTATGAGTGACATATTTTCCAATAATTCTAAGGAATCATCTTGAAATAATATTTTAAAGTAAAATTGTAATTTCTTAATTTCTTTTTTCATTATCAAAACTCCTTTTTATTAAGAATATACCATGTATAAAAGAAAAACGAAACAATAATTGGCAAGAATAACCTATTTATGATAGAATAGAATTTGGTATAAAAAATAACTGATAGATATAATAAAGCCATATGATTCTGTATTTAGTATTATATATTGGCTTATTATTGTAATAGGAGAATCGATATGAAAAAAAATGTATATTATGAACTGTCTTGCAACGAATTCTTAATTTGTCTTACAAAATATATCAAAAAAAAATATACACTTGAAAATTTTTTTAAGCAACTTAACTTAAAATCCACAGAAAAATTAACAAGCATTCCTAAATTTGAAAATAACTATTATGATGTAAATAAAATTCATTATCACCGCCCACATGAGTGTTACGAAGTTGGTAAGATTAGTGGTATCCAAAGAAAGCTTTCACAAAATATGGTTGCAACTCCTCTATGTCAGATTTATTTAATAATGGATGTCATTGGTTTAAAAGATCCTTTTCATGTTAAATTTTATAACAAAGAAAAGCATAATCTATATAATTTGCTTATGAATGAAACAGATTTCGATTTATGGACAAAGCTTAATATCTATTTACAAATAGAAGGTATCAAAATAGAAAATATAAAAAACATATTAGGTTATACTAATCACAAAACATATCGTAATACTTTTATAACAGGTAAAACTAAATTAACTTCATATGAAAGCATATTTGATACATTTGGTGCTAAATTAACATGCATAATTCCTGAAGATATGGTATTAGATAAATATAAAGATTATGCAACACACATTACAAAAGAAGAAAAAACTAATGAAATTCCAGATAGTTATGTAATAGAACCTAATCAGTTAAAAAGACTATTTGATTATGCTTATGAGAAACTAAAAGCTGATAATAGTATTAAAAAGAAGCAATTAGATACAAAAAATGAACAAAACGATACAAATATCTCAAAATAAGTATTTTATGCAATTTTGGAATGTTTTGCTATAAATGATTTATTTTATGTATTTTTAAATATTAAAAAAATAAGACCGTCATTAAGACGATCTTATTTTTTTTACATTTTGAATACGCTCATCATATTTTGTATTGTAGCATCTGAAATTTTATTGTCATCATCTTCAATATTATCTATGTCGTTGACTTCCAAATCATTATCATTTGATTCTTCAATGTTTTCTACTTTAGGAACATTTTCTTTCGTTGCACTGTTAGATTTACTTATAGGCTTAAAATCTTTTGTAAAAGTTTCTTTCGTTGCATTTTTTATGTCCTGTATATGATCAGGCTGATCATAACTCAATAATTTAGACAGTTTTTTCTGTTCTTCTGTCTGTTTGTAACTTTCATAACGCAACACGGCTTCTACAATATAATCTGTTAAGTAATGCCCTTTTTTTTCTGCTATAATACGATAAACATATTCCTGTTTTTCATTTTCCGAATCTAAAGAAATATATTTTTTATGTATCATTTGCATTATCCTCTCTTATACATTTTTTTGTAAAGCAGTTCATAACCTTCTGCATTAGCTCCAATATCGTTTAAGATCTCATATGTATCGATCAATCCTAAATTATAAATTTCTTCGATATCTTTACTTAATGTAATAGAAGAACCACCTAAGAAAGCATTGTAATATAATCTTGGATCAATTCCGTTTTCACCCATCATTTTAATTCCAGTTTCTAAATATTCCTGTGTCATTAATTTAATAACGGATCGGACATTATCCTGATTTTTTTCACCAACTCCAGGAATTCTACCGCCTTTTAATATTTTATCAATCATATCCTCTGTGAATTTTAATGAATATTCAGCGTTAATATAACTGATGATATCTCGGTACAGATAAATAATTCCATGTTCCAGTGTTACAAATTTTGTAATTCTTTTTTCACCTGGATGATCTGGATCATCTTCAAAAAGTGTGATATCCCAAGTAATCCCACCAATATCATGCGATAATACTGATTCTTGTGATTTTAAAAGTTTTTGATGAACCATCATTGCTGCATGTCCTTGTACAAAACAGGCAGCTTTTTTAAAACGAAATGTCATTAGCTTATCATTATATTCAAACGAAATTGTTTTAATTTGATTTTCATAATAATCAATAAGTTGTTTGGCCTGTGAACCATAGTGATCTGGAGGTAAGCCGAGAGCCAGTTCAATGTCAAAAGTACTTTTTTTCAAACCTTGATGCTTGATTTCACGACAGATTGCCATCAAAAGCAGTATCAAAAAGTTTTCATCATCAATCTTTTGACGCGTGTAATTAATTCTTTGATCAGATAATGAAAAATATCGATCATTATATTTAATTACATCCGTGGCAAGCGGTGGTTTTACCCCATACAACTTTACACCAGACACAAATACATCCCGTTTTGTTTTTGTGTTTTTGTTTCCTAGATCGACTCCAATAATCATGTTATTCTCCTTTTTCTCTTAATTTCTTTGCTTGTTCTTTATATCCAGATAGCAGATAATCATCGATCCCCTTGCGGTTTACAAAGGTCAGATTACTGCTCCTAGTTATACTTTTGTCAACATTCATCATAAATTCCTGATAAGCCCCTGTTTCCGTATTGATCAGCTTACATTTAATATTATCATGTGGATGTTTTTCATCAATGATCGGTTCCGGAATTAGAAGTTTCCCATTTGTAACATAAAATTTATCACTAAATGTTGGTTTTCCATCTTTATCCTTGCAAGAATATGTTGCAAATTCTGTGTCATTTTTCAATATTTTGTATGAAGAACCATCAACAAGACCTTTTCCTGATCCAACAATCGTTACCCAACGATATGGTTTGATCGTTAATCCAGTCATTGCGGCCATTTCATAAATTTTACCCAACGCATGATATACGTTAGGATTTTGAAATTTGTCCATATCAAAACAATCATAAACAACTTCACAGCCATATTCTTTTAGCTCCATAAACAACTTTTTTATAGAATTGTACTGAGACACTCCGGCAACCGCGACAAAGTTTGATGGTGTTTTAAACAGCTTCTTTGACAATTCATAAGAAACATTTGCTTTCATGCTTCCTTCTGTCAGCAAAATCGTTTTTGCCAATGGATCTCCCGCATAATGAACAGGCGATCCTGGCGAACAACCTTTTTCTTTACCATCACTTGATAACCAGATAAATTTCCGTCCATCAATCGGTCTGTCTAGTCTGATCTGCATCGCAACAATGTACCCTTCCCGATCTTTCACTGGACAAAAAATACCTGCAGCATACTTGCCTAGGTTAATTCTCCATGTTCCATCTTGAGTATAAAAGCCTGGTACTCCTCTTAATTTTACTTGATAGTGATTCAGCGAATCCATGAGATTTCTGTATCCTGTAATCGGTACGCTTCGATACATATATTTTTCAATTGCTTCATCATTAAAGCCTCGTTGAAGTAAATTTTCCCGATGACTTTCTGATAAAGATAACATAGAAAGCAATGTACGGTACGCGTGATCAAGTTCTCTTGGACTGGCTTTTGAGCTTGTAACATCCTCATTCTTCTTACATTCATAATCAGACTGAACTCCAAGCTGATCACAGATTGCATGATATGCATCCTGATTGGAAATATTATAAAATTTCCCATACAGTTGTGTTAGTCCTCCTCCTGAATGTGGATCGCCTTTCATTTGACATGAAAAGCAGTTCCAAAGATTTTTATCGATCGTAATACGAAGTGCTGCTTTACTGTGACAAAACGGACAATCTATATATCTGGAATTACCTGAACCCTTGACATTATTAAGTGGCAATAAGTTCATTTCATCTTGGATTGTAAATGGAAATCCCATATGATCCCCTCCTATTTTGTCATTTCAAGTATTATTCTACATTTAGCACCAATATCAGTCCTTGTGTCACTTGCTGCATTTACAATAAATCCTAGATCTAGCTTCTCAACATCACCAAGTTTCATTCCAGCATAAGGACCCGCTACCAAGATGGTGTCTCTGGCATCCTCTAATGCATTTCCATTCCATGCTTCATCTTCATCCGGTGTTTCTTCCATGATCATAAATCCATCGTTATCCGTCTGTTGATTCTGTTCCATAGTTGGATTCTGGTTATTTTCCATTCCAACAGATGGAATATTCTGTCCACCATCAAAAGCATCCTTTCCTACACTAATATCATAGGCACACATTAAAAGATAACGGCGAATATAAGTTAGATTCGCTCCAATCATCTGTGCTTTTGACATATTCCGATAAGACTGATCAAATCCCGGCCAGGGAAGAGAAATACAATCCTTTTCTTCTCCTGAAAGAAGATCAATCATTTTAATCGCTGGTTTGTCAACATCTGGCCCATTTTTATTTACCTGATGTATAATAGCAAATTTATCAGCTACAAAATATTTCAGTCGCAGAGGATTTAAGACATCATTAATCCCTTTCAAATCAATGTAGTCGTAATCTTCTCCTTCATTATTCTTTACTAGCATCTGATGTGCTTCCACTTTCATCATCGTCCATCTCATCGAAAAATCCAGGTCCTTCATCAAATTCTTCTGATCTTTTAACGTCTGTATTTTCTGTATTTCGTTTAATTCGTTCCAACCCATTTTGTTTGTCATTTCTAACACCTTCCTTTAATCTATCCTTTAACGTCGTATTTCTTACCTTTGAAAAATTGTCATAAACAGCCATATAAAAAGCACTTAAAGATCCGACAAAAATTACTTTCTGTCTTGCACGTGTAGTAGCTGTATACAAAAGCTTTCTGGTCAACATCTTAAAATATGATGTAAGTAACGGTATGATCACAACCGGATACTCATTTCCCTGTGCTTTATGTATGGTTATACTGTTCGCAAAGTCAAGCGTTTTGATCTCATTCTTTTTATAAACAACATCTTTATCATCATAAGTTACCGTAATCTCTTTCTTTTTGGCATCAATTTTTTTGATAAAACCGACTTGTCCATTTACGATAGCATCCTTGCTTTTTGTTTGATTCGATGTTTCGATCACAAAACTGTTTTTATGAAACAGCCTTTTCCTACTTTTAATCTCAGAATTGCCCTTATGATAAGGGTTAGTCGCCTGATCAAGCATTGGATTTATATGATCCGTTGATGTTGCCTGTAATCTTTTTCCTCTGTTATATTCATTTTTATGAGGGGATAAGATTCGAATATTTTCAACGCCATGTTCTTTCACCTGTTCACAATATACCTTTATCAGCATATCTTTTACCTGCTCATCGATATTTTTTCCTTCAATACGGACTAATACAAAGTCCTCTTGATTCCAGACTGCCTTTGGATTACCTTGATTGATTAGTCTTGCATTTGATGCAATCATCGAATGTGTTCCCTGTCGAAAGATATGGTCTAACACAATTGTTGGTATCACATTACTTTCGATTAGATCTGTAAAGACTTTTCCAGGTCCGATTGGTTCCAGCTGATCTTTATCTCCTACAAGAATAATCGTAGCATTAGGTTTTACTGCAGATATAAAATCCCGAAACAATAAAACATCAATCATTGAATTCTCGTCAACAATGATCACATCCTCAGAAAGTTTCTTTCGAGCAACAAATTCATCATCGATGAAATATCCAAGATGATGGTGAATTGTACCGCCATTTAAAAATCCAGTACTCTCTTTCATGCGTTTTGCTGCATTACCCGTTGGAGCAAGCATCAATATAGACTTATTCTGACGTTCAAATTCTTGAATCATCAGTTTTAACGTCCATGTTTTACCTGTTCCCGGTCCTCCCGTTAGGATCATAAGCTGTTGCTGCTGTGACATAAGTACAGCTTCTATCTGTTTCGTGTCAGGAATAAAGCCCTCCTTTTTACCATTTTCCGTGATTCGTTCTTCAAGCTCATGTACTTGTGGATCATCCAAAATCTTTTTATGAATCCTTTTTATGACTTGATTAACAATGATCTGCTCTGCATCATATAGCTTTGTTAGATAATATTTATCATCCTTCCATGTAATATAATTTATATCACAGCTTTTACATGCATCCAACGCAAACACAATATATGCTTCTTCTATCTTATATCCTAAGATTTTCTTCGTTGCATCGATCAAATCATCTTCCAACAAATAAACATGTCCATTCTGATAAGATTCTTTTCTTAGTACAGTTGCTATCGCGGCAATTATGCGGATTCGGTCTGTTGGTTCAATCTTATATTCCAACGTATCATTAATCTGATCGATTAACTTAAGATCAACATCTGCCTGATATAACAGATAGACATTTTCCTGCAAGGTTTCCATCAAATCATCGCCAAAAATCTTTACAGTTCTTTTTGCCTGTCCCTTCGATAATTTAAAATCCGCAACCAGCTGAAAGATTCTTTCTTCCTGTTCCTCCCGTTTAATAAATGCAGATAGCATTACAAAATTTTTATCACTGATTCCACATTCCTGGCCGGACTTAGCTGTTTTTACCGTCTGAAATAATTCAGATCCTAAGGTTTCTAGCAGGATATCCGCCTGAATATTTCCAATTCCAGGTACTTCTTTTACAAGAATTTCCCTGATATCTGTCAAATTGGTAGGAAGTAACAGCTCATATTGCTGCACATCTAACTGTAACGATGTTTTGCCTTTGTAGACGTTTTCTTTCCATTCCCCATACAACTTGATCGTACGATTTTTTTTCTGCGGCAGATCATTCCCTAATGCCGTAAAAATCGTTTCTTTCCATACTGCTTTCTCCGGAATTTCACTTAATGCCCGATATCTTGAGATATAACCAGAAGCATCGACTTTCCGGTGGAACGTACATAATACTTTTTCCATAGTTATTTTTCTCTCCTTTTCAAGCTAAATCTTGGATTTCCCTTTGAAATAACACAATATTTAGAAAAAATATCCGGATGATCCTCCAGTAATCGGTCCTGTGCTTCTTTTGGAAGGCTGATAGATTCTTTTGCTTCATAGAAGATATCAACACGGTCTGATCCGCTTTGAAATACGCCATGATCGTAATACTGTCCATTAACATCTCTCAGTGATAAGACAAACTTAGCCTTAAGATGTTCGATGCCATCATCAATCAATAGAAGTTCTTCTTCCTTGGATTTCTTTTGTTCCTGTAATCGATCATAAGCATCGAAGTCAGCAGCATATCGATCATATGGAAGATCGATCGTTCCATTTATGAAGTGCTGTCTTCTTAATGCCTGCAGGACGAGATCCGGATTCTGATCCTCAAAATATGGAGGCTCCGTTCTCTCTTCTACATACTTCCAAAAATGTGCTTCTTCCTTGATCATTACCTCTTCATACGCATAATCTCTGTAAATCTTGCGTATGACAACATCATTTCTGGTATTCCCGTAAATGGCTATCAAATAAGCTACATCTACATTCTTGACACACATATAGTGTCTCATTTGCGACTCGTACTGATAAGGTATCCTCGGATCAGCTTTTGTTCCAAACTGTTTTTTCACAGATTTTGGATTCACTGCTTTGCATTCTAAGATTGCTCTTTTACCATTTGGTAATATTACTTCTCCATCAAGATCGGCAATCATAAATGGATAAATTGGATGTTGATACATAAAATGATCCTCAACCACTTGATAGCCAGTCAGAAATGAAAACATGCGACGTGCGTAAGGTTCCATAATCTGTCCGTACAACAAGGTTTCCCAATTATTCATTTCAATCTCATAATCCGGATTCACCTTATCCCAGTACAATTCCAGCATCGACTGAAATTTTCCATGCCCTCGTGCAGCTGCAGATTCCGAACCACCGATACCAGATTTTCTCCATGCAAGCCATTGTTCACGATTTTCAGTTGCATTAACATGCGTTGTATCGTATAACTTGATAGGACTATACATCTTTTTAACTCCTTTCCTTGTGCTAAGGCACAAAAAAAGGACAGTACGCCTATGCGTCTGTCCTAAATATGCCTTATTATATAATAGTTCCGTAAAAAAAATATCAATCCACAAAAAAGTCCCTTAGTAGAGAATCCAATTGTAAATTAATACAATTCTATTATAGCAGATAAGGAGCAATTTTTCAATCCATAAGGTTATTTTTCAACGCAATGCACGTAAGTTCTATAATCATCGCCCTCATAAGAACATGTAGCAAATGTAAATATATTTTTTCCAACATCAGCTCTCTTACTGATATCGGGAACACTGTTTCTATTAAGCAGTCGATCAATATATACTTGCTTATCATTTTTATCCTTAAATGTTATTGGAATTTTTGAATCTGCATTCTTTGCATATATCGAAAATGCCTTTAAATAGTATGTTTTTTGCGGAGTATACAGTATAATCAAATGTTTCTTGGCAAAATTTTCTTCTCGAAATTTTGTTAGATCTGCAAACATGGAACCATTTCTCATATGGTGTCCATAAATGATAGAATGTTGATTCTTATTAAGATCTTTATGATCATGGTAATCTAAGAATATACAGCCACCATAATTATATTTTTTATTAAAATCTGTGTGCAGATATGTTCGGTTAGTTTTTCCCTTTACAACGGGATAATTAATTTTTGTATCTTTTATTTTGATCCATCCGACAATATCAGGGTTGATTTTTCTTAATTTATTCCAATCAATGTCTTTCTTGGCATAAGTTTGAATCTTCTGATAGGTTTCTTTATTATTCCTATCTTCACGATATCTTTGATATACCTTATATCCAAAAAATACGGCCACCACAATACAAGCAATCAGTAATATGTCTAACACAAAACGTATAACTTTTTTCATTGCGATTTAGCTTCTCCTTCCGGTAATATATCTAAACATAGTAGATTATCATCCATTGTATAATATACACGGATTGAAGCTCCCTCAAAAATCTGATCGTGATAAAATAACGCATAATCCATTTGTGGAACGATTAATCTCAATCCATCAGAGTCTTCAAATTCGACTTCCAGTACAATTTCTTTTTGGATACGTAATATCTTTGAAACTGTTGGTGGTACAAATCTGGATGTTTTTATTCTCATCTCTACATTTACAATCTCACCATTTTTGAAAGAATATGCTCCTGACTTTTCAATCTTCCAGAATGATCTTATAGGAATTAATAAGATTGCTGCAACTAAAACACCTATTATAAATACAAATAAATCTGACAATAAAAATCCAAGTACAACACTTACGAAAAAAAGTAAAACGGACAATATCACATATTTTAAATAGATTTTTTTAAAGGTTAATTGTCTCATTCTTCTTCTTTCCGTTGAACGATTCCAACAATTGTACCATTTGCACTGCCTTGATCATAGCTTATATACGTAATCAACACTTTAACCATGTCACCTTCATTTGGCACTTCTTTTATTCTGGTCCGATAACTTACAACATTAGCACCATTCTCTAAACCAATAAAAACTGGCCAATACGTTCCGTCCGTAATTCTTGTAATCGTACCAACGCAACAAGATTGATTTTCTTTCAAATTCATAATTGCTTTGGACGCTGTATCTTCAAATAATTCTTTGTGACTCAGTTCTAATTTTACAGTACGATTCTCAAAATCAAGTTCCCTGTTTTTTATTTTTACCCATATAACATCACCCACATGATATTTCTTTCGAACATCATATATCCAAGTCCAACAAAGATCTGTCATTCTGATAATCTGTTCCACTCCAAAGAGTTCTACACGGATTGATTGTTTTGCTACAGAAATAACTCTAACTTCTACTTCATCGACCTCATCATTGATAATAGGATCTCTTGAAAAGAAATGCTTATAGCGTTGTTTTCGCATTGCTTCTTCCCTTGATCCTCCAATCATCATAACTCCCGTGTTCTCATCTGTACGTATTTGCTTAATTAAAACATCAACCTCACAACCCAACATTGAATTTGCAATCTGATTTCTGCGGACCCACTCATTTTCCATATGATTCACATTGTTGTGTTGATCAAAGTTAATGCCCATCTCATAAATCGGAACACAGATTTTTTGAGATTTATATTTAATATAACAGAGTGTCCTTTCCGCTCCTCCTTCATTTTTCATGTCAATGAAAGTCCCACTAATTATTTCTTTTCGTAGCATTGCAGTTTCTAATTCTTGTAATGCCGGATCTGTTTGCGGTTGACGTGCTATACCAGATGGATCTAGTGTCACTCTCCCCATAGTTTACTCCTCCTCAAGTTAAAATTCATTTTTAAAAGTACTAAAAAGTACAAAAAACACTATTTTGTACTTTCTTTTAGTGTAACATTAAGCAATTGTTATAGCAACTATATTTTGGTACAAAAGTTACTAAAATGGTAATTTTTGTACTTTTTAGTACTTTTAAAACATTTTTTCTTATTTTGATATAATACTGCATTGTTATCATTTCCTTCCAATTTGGAGAGTTTTAATATCTTTAACACTTTTTAACATAAATAAGCTATTATATCTATTTTTTATTAGAATAAAAGAAAAAACCATAGGGTAATCACTACCCTACAGTTTTTTCTTTTACTCCAATTCCTGTTGAAACTCAATCTTTTTCTGAACATAGTTCAAATTAAGATCATTTAAATCAGCATTGCCCGATCCACACGTTCCTAATACAATAAAAACAAATTCTTCACCATTAATGATTTTTCTCTCGTTCAACCAAAATTTGTTAAAAGGGAATTCAAAATAGTCCTCATAACATTGTAATTCCAATTGTGAATGATTAGATAAAAAAAGCTCTCGCTTTAGATCATACTCACAATCATTGAGGATCACTCCCCAGGCATAATCAATAAAAGATAGATTATTTATAAAGTTTTCGTTAACAGTTTCTTCGTCCAATGTTGGAAAACTATTTAGAATTTCCTTTCTCTCTTTTGAAAGCTCATCCTTTTTTGGATAATTGTAATAATCTGACATATAAATATTCATGCCACAACGATCAGCCATAGAAGTTAACACTTCCAAGTTACTGTACTCGACATCCGCATAATTTTCTAAAGCTGTATCAGAAAAATTCTCCTGATCCAGATAGTATAAATTAAGTGGAGAATATTTTTTTAAAGCCTCTTCATAAGCATTAAGCTGATAGTTTTCAATGAATTTTTTTCGATACAGATTAAATAATAGATATCCTAGTGGTGGTAAGTCATTTATCGATGAACATCCAAGTTTATAAATAATATCTTCATCTAGCATTCGGCATCTCTCCTTTATGAATATCACTTTTAAATGCATCAAAGTAATAGATTCCACCATGTGTAAAATCTCCATCCAGAACATTCAATAACTGTGCTAGACAGATATTCGCAGAAAGTATATTTGTAACTACATGCTGCGGCGTAGATTGATTCAACTCCTGGCATGATAGTTCTTCTACACTTCTTTGTTTCTTTAGGATTTCTGGGAAATATGCTGCCCGATCTGGAGCAAATACATTTCCCTTGACTTTGATCGCAACAACAACTTCTCCTGTCTGATATTCATTCGCTGCATCGATGTACACGACACTTTCTCTTTTTTCGAATACTTGATGCAGTACCTGCCGACATTGATGATTGTCGACACATCCAATAATAATTGATCCCTCTTCTTCCCTTAAAAGATCTTCCAGTTGCTCATATCTTGTAAGATAATGTGGATAATGATAAAAATTCAGTCCAAAGACCTCCTGTACTGCTAAAGCCATAGCTTCTGCTTTATTATGATTGATATCACTTTCAATAAAAGCCTGTCGGTCTAAGTTCTTTTGCTCCACAATATCTCCATCAATTAATGTTACATCTACTACATCCATGTAACGATAACGCTTACTTGACAAATAACGGGCAAACTCTTTGATCAGTGCAGATCCTGTTCCTCCGCATCCTACAATATATACATGCATTGCTATCTCCTTTCCAAAAAACATTCTTAATAATATACAACATGGCCAGTATATGAGTTATCCGTATCAAAATCATACAGATTTCCTTCATCATCCAGCTGTACAACATCTAGTCTAAGATCATTTATTACAAAATCTTCATCTGCAATATAGAACTGTATATTTGTTAATTCTGCTCCTTTAATCTCATTTAACTTTCCATTCGCATATTCATCGTTGAGTTTGATTCCCTTTAATCGACCTGAAAACGTTCGATATCCGTTTTCATCAAAATCAACATCAAAACCTAATTCTGTCTCATCCCAGTCCAGAACATAAAGCTTTCCATCTTTTTTTGCTTCAATATAATCAATTGCAATAGTGTCTGATCCTGTTTTTATTCTTCCTTTTACATAACATCGCATTGTTCTTTTTCTCCTTTATAAAGAATAAGGTGGTTTTCCACCTTATTCTTAACTCTCCATTATCTTTAAACAAATTCTACATAAAATTCATCAGCATCACCAAAAAAATAAAACGGATCAAGCTCTCGAAAACAACCTTTTATTCCAACACGAGCAGCGATTGAATGACGATCTTTATCAAGATTCCCAATCACCATATAAAGTCTGGTTCCTTTTTCATCTTCATTATCGACAGATGAAAAAAATGCTGGATAGCAAGCATGACTATGAATATCCATTACTAAATCTTTTTCCGTCTCAAGCTGTTTATTACGTTTAAACTCAACACTGGACTCAGTTACAACCTGCTCTGGTACGTACAGCTCATATTCTTTTCCATCCCAGAATATCTGTGCTGCTTTTTCTTTTGTCGGTTCCTCTGAAAAAAGATCTACAATATCTAATAGTAACTCTCTTGGTATTGGTTTATCTAATTCAAAATCAATTACACCATTTTCTTTTGATAAACAATAAGTACCATACAAGTGTTTTTCGATATAAGATTCTTCATTATCAATGACTTCTATATCTAAATCCTCATGTGGGATAATCGTATATCCTTTTTTACTACTCTTTAAAACTGCAACGAGGAAATACCTATCATCAAATAGCATTTCTGTACGTTCCTTGGAATATTCTGGATAAATCCTTTCTAATGCTTGTCTTACCTGTTCTTTTGTGACGAATTCTTCCTCAAAATCCTCTGTACCAAATGCAACATCGTATGCTCCTGTTTTTACTGTGATCGGCAGCTTTAATTTTGTCTTATCCGTCACATCAGATTTCTTAGCAATTGGCATTAAAAAATTATAACGCCCAAAGTCAAGGAATGATCCTTTCTTAAATTCCGGATGTTTTTTTGAATATTCTTCCAGAAGTTCACATTCTGATACAAATTTCTGGTCAAACGAATATTCTTCCATCTGATCAATATTGCAAAATCCGATTCGAACTGGCGTCTGATACATCTGTTTGCAATCAGCTGTTTTATCAAAAAATGGAACTACTATATTTGATTTTGTTAAATGACAATGACATCCATAAAATTCTTGATGTTCTAAAAGGAACTGTTTCCAGGCATCATTTAATGTACTGTCTATCACTGTCTTTTCAATCAGGTTTCCATATTTGATTGCTTTAATTTTTTCATCTCCATGTTCCTTGACTTTAATTGCATTAAATTTTGTAACAAGAATACACTGGTCCTCTTCTTTTTTTATATCTACTGCACCTTCAAGTTCTGGATATTGTTCACATACGCACTTTTTTACATTCGCCTTGGAAATTTCTCCATCCCCATCAATCGTACAAGTGTAAATTCCACCATGTACAATGAGTGGTAATGTAAATTGCTCACCAGTTTTCTTTTTCTTTGCAGTTGATTTTGTAGATTTGGATGATCCTGCTTTTGCATCTTTTGTCTTTTTAATATCTTTTGATTTCTTGATCGTTTCTTCTTTCTTTTCTTCCTGTTTCTTGTTTTCTAAATCCATAGACTTCTGTCCAAAAAATGATAATTGTTCTAACATACCTTTTCCCTTTCGTTCTATTCCAAATTCGTTAAAATTTCATATGGAAATTCTTTTTTTTCTGATAGCTTATCATACAGACTGCGAATATTTTCACAATGCAGTTTTGTTCGTTCTTCTGAATAAAAATCACTGTTTGTTGGAGCATCGAAAAATAATGATGGAATGATTTCCACATCCTGCAATTTCTTGATATCTGGCAATTGATTGCTTCCCCAGCATACATCTCCTGAGTCTGAAACATTTCCTAATGGATATGTAAAATATTTCATCCTTTGATCAGTACATATCGCTTTTTTAGCTTTCTCGTACGTCATATCCTTTAAAATACAGAAAACCTCCGTCTCAGTAACTTTTTCATCTGTTACGGACAATAACATGATCATATTTGGTAATGGAATTTCATACACTGTTTGCTCATATGTTATCCTTCGGATTCCCTCTGGAATATAAAGATATATATGTGCAGTCAATGGTTCAAACGTCGCAATTTCTGCATCCAGAAAATTTTTAGGCAACATACCCAACTTATTGTAAAAAAAACTTGATTCCATATTACCTCTTAAAGCCGGAATCAAATTTTCAATCAGAACTTTTTTCTTTAATTTTCTATGATCTGGTAATGTTTTCTCAACATAGCAGTAAGAATATAAATCTCTTTTTCCTGCTTCATCCGGGAAAATAATACTGATACTCATAACATTCTCCTTTTTCTGTTTGGAATCGTTTTAAATTTAGAATAATCAATATTCGTTTTATTAGACTCATCTAGTTCCTCGATCAAGTCTAATAAATGCATATTGATAAATTCTTCAATTTCTGAGAACGAACAATCACGAATACCATAAACATATTCAATTGCTTTTTTTAAAACCTCGTCCTCATCATCCAATTCATTCCAAAATTTCTCTCCATCTAACAACATGTTTACTCTCCTTATCAAAGAATCCATCAGATCTGCTAGATATAGCAGATCTGATATACACTTATTCTAAGACAATACCTCAATATTGTGTTCCAGAACAAAAGCCTTTACAGCCTTTAACTCTTCCTCTGTTCCACGAAGTCTAAAAGACATAACCTTCTTTTTCTGAGATCCTATATATTCATATGCACTTTTCTTTGGGTGCACAATTTCTGTCTTAACCTCCTGAACATCTACTACCTTTTGTTCGATTGCCTTTAATTCTTGTAATTTGGCAATTGAATCATTTAATGATAATGTTTCGTAGAAATAATTCAGTACATCATCCAGAAATGGACCATCAGCAAGTGTACGAAGAGTCTGTTCGTCATTATGTATCTGTAAAAACTTCTGCTGAAGATCCGTCAGAATCTTACGCGTAGAAGTGCCTTTATTAATCCATTTTTTATCCTGGATCTTTTCTAGAGGTATCTTGGAATCTCCAAAGATTTTCTTATACACTTCATTGATATAGTGTTTTCTTTTCGCAATCCTTTGTTCTTCTACTTCAGTCACCTGTTTTTGAATCTCACAGATTGCAACACCATAAGTTTTTTCTAAAGCATCATCAACTTCTGCTTTCACTTTACTAAGAGCATCTTTATATGGACGGCAAAGTTCAATACGCTCTTTATTATAGTCATCTTTTTTTTGCCTTGCTTCAGCAAGTGTTTTTTTTGCATCTGCAATTGTTTCTTCTGTGTATACAAGTCCAAGATATGGTTTCACTTCTTTTTCCAGTTTGCTGTAAAATGTCCGAATATCAAATGTTAAAATATTCTGTGTTGTTAATTCTGTTGATTTTTCCATAGTAAATTCTCCTTTTCCCTCTTATTTGACTGATGGTATGTCATGCTGCTCTCCAAGTAGTAATCTTTGAGCAAAAGCATTTACTTTAGATTCATACTTCAAGTCTTTTAATTGTCGTTCCTGATTCTCAGACAAGAAAATGCCACATTCATTTAAAATTTTGATTTTCTTTCTGATAAAAGCATCTGTTGCAATACGTAAATGCAATGTTTTGCAAGTCAATTGCTTCATAATATTTCTCCTTTCCTTAATTCCAGGCATAAAAAAAGACAGTACGCCTCTGCGTTCTGTCCTAAATGCCTATTAATAGTTCCGTAAATTAAAAAAAGTACCAATCCACAAAATAATGTCGTCTCACGAACCCAATTGTAAATTAATACTTTATAATTGTATCAAATAATATTCAATTTTTCAATATAATATGTTTTATTTTCTTAATTTAATTTCAAAATACCACATCCGTCAGATACAACTGTTCCAATGGACATGGTATTTTGATTAGTATTTAACATTCTGTAAATACTAATTAATCTTAAAATCCAAAAAATTCATACCACTTGTTAACAATATTGGCACGATTTGCACAAATATATTTCTGAATTTTTTTTAGATCACTTTTTGGGATATTCCCCTTGTTATGTTCCAATACAATACCATCTCTTTTAATCCAAAATTTTGTTGAATTTGCTGATGGTTTACCTTTTGCTACATGAATGTGTATAGGCTCTCCGTTTTCATTGGAATAGAAATAGAATGTATAGCCCATAAAGTCAAGCAATGCTTTAGGCACTATGTTTTACACCCCTTTCTCTTGCAATTTCCCAGATCAAAAAGCTATTATTCTTTATATATTCTTGTAAGGATAACAACTCATCTTCGGAGAAACCATATGATTTATAAATATTATTTTCCGGCAATTTTCCTTCGGCAAAATCAAATCCTTTATCATTTTCTCTTTCAAAATAAAAGGTTATAACATCAAAACCATCGTTATCTTCCTCTATATCTGAAAATGTTAACTTGATTCCATCAACCGTACTATAATAATGTTTCATGATAAAATCTCCTTCCGTACACCATTTATAAGATATATTTTACCTATTTTCTTATAAAAAATCAATCCACCAACCGACTTTCAGAATACTATTCTTTATCGCTCGCTAATAGCATTTCCAGCTCTTTTAGCTTTGGATATACGATGTCAAATTGTTCATCAGACATGGCACAAAAGCTAACTTCCATACCTTTATATCTTTCTCCTACAATCAGTGCATTTCCTCGAATCAGATATCCATGACGATCCGTTTCATACAGCCATGATGCAATTTTATTAATTTTATCATCATCACAATGATATGTAAATTCTTCATCCACAAGCATACTAACTTTTGAACCTGCAGTATCCTTTATCGCAAGGCTGGCACCAATCCTGGTATATAGTCGGCGTGGCTGTACATGTTCAAGTAATGAGCAGTCATTTCCTATATATTCCGTCAATTTACTCCATTCGCTATTCCCTGTTGGATATTCCAATTCTTTTATTTCATCCTCATACGTAATTAGTATCATCTTTCCCATATCCGTTTATTCTCCTTGCTTATAACTGGCCAATTTGATCAGTTTCTTGACAGTTCATCCAACAACTTTGATAACTGTTCAATCCTGTTAACATGCTTATCATGTACAGATCTCAATGTTTCATTATGTTTCTTAATTAAAGCATTTTGCGTTTTAAGATTATCTATATCCTTTAATAATTGTTGACAATAAGATGAGTTTTTAAAATTACAATCTTGTACTTCAGCCAATTTGGCTGATAATGCTCGTTCTTCATCAAGATATCCCTGTACCTTCTCCAGTCCAGCCTTTAAAATTGCATTTTCTTTTTCTAAACGATCTATCTTCTGATGCATTGTTTCCTTTTTTGCCATAATCTTATATTCCTTCCTTTTTCCACTGAAACTTACTTAGTATGTTAAGTGCTGCATAAATTACTTTTTCATCATTGTTTGGTTTGTAGATATCATATAATGGATTTAAATTTAATTGCTTATAATACAATGTTTCATCATTCCCATCTATTCCATCTGTTTTCATTTTTTCATAGATTTTAAAAGCAATATCATTCCAGAAACACCCTTTGCTATATTTTTTATAAAAATTCCGCAGACAATCTGTCATATCTGACAAAAATTCTTCTTGTATTTCTGGATGATTTGCAACAATTGATCTGTTAGCATTTTGCAATTCTGAGTAATCTTTGAACTGATCAGAATGCACATATTTGTCTGCTTGTAAAATAAAATAGAAATTTCTATTTAGAATTTCACTATTTTTCATAATCATGTTCTCCTTGTGATATATCAGAATTGTTTGCTACCTGATGTTTTCGTAAATTCATAGTTACTCCTTTCCTTGTTCCGGCATAAAAAAAAGACAGCACGCTTCTGCGTTCTGCCTAAATGCCTATTTTAATAGTTCCACAAATAAAAAAATATCAATCCACAAAATAATGTCGTCACACGAATCCAATTGTAAATTAATACTCATTTATTGTATCAAATATTATTCAATTTTTCAATATATTTTATAATTCCAGTTCTTCAGATTTACGATTTTGTACCTATTAAAACTGCATCATTTTCCTTTTTAGGTTTTGTACCTATGCAATTTTTATCGGGTACTGTACGGAATCTAATAAAAATACAGTATCATTGTAGTTTTGTACCTATGCAATTTTTATCGGGTACTGTACATGAGATAAACAATTCTCTGACTCTTATCTGTTTTGTACCTATGCAATTTTTATCGGGTACTGTACCTCAAATACATAGATTTTAATGAGTGTCTAAAACCACACTTTTCAGCTGCAAAATCAGCTGTATCTGCAAAAGTATTATTCATTTTTCTGTGACTATATAATAGAATGCTTGTTATTGATATTCTACAATTAAAAGAATATTACTTTTTTACAGATTATTAATTTATGTTAATTATATCATAAAATTTTGCTTTTTACCATCTAAAAACATAAAATAACATGATACCAAATATAGATTTCGTAATTAAATACAGCTAATACTATCAAATAAAATATTCCTGCAAAGAATCTAACGTAGTTCATTTTTCTTTTATACTCATCACTTTTTGTTTCATCTTCTGTTCCAGTAACAAATCTCATAATCTGATAATTCATAACTACAAATACGTAAAAAATAGCTGCGAGCATACACATCTTAAAAAAGCTATAACAATCTGGTATCCTTCTCTCTACAATCTGTTTGTATTTACTATAACAGACGTCAAATAAAAAAACCGAGGAAAATCCCCGGTTTTTTTATGATTTATTTTTTATAAATCCAATATTAATAAATTATTCTCCTATTCTACGAACTTCTTTCGTATCTTCATCTACAGTTAGCTCCTTTTCTAAATCCATGTCATAGATGTATAACATTTTTTCATCATAATTTAATTCGCTTGCTGCCGGTGACATGATAGCATCAATTGGATCAAGTCTGTTTACTTCTTCCGAAAACTTTTCTAATTTTTCTTCTCTTGCTTCCTCAAAATAAAAGAAATTCTTGTACCCAAAGCATCTTATCTGACAGATTGGACAAAGACTGGTTCTAATAAATCTTTTTTCAAATAAATTAAATGATTTTAATTCATCCTTATTTTTAGAACAATAATATTCTTGCAATTCCTTTATCTGTTTTTCTGTAACTTTTAAATATACAGTTTCACCACATACTGGGCATAGTTCTCCAGTTAGCATAATAACTTATCTCCTTTTTCTTAGTACATCCTAATTTCATTTGTTACTCTTCAATTTTATGAACCTCACCTGTAATTTCATCTACAGTTAACTCTTTCTCAAGATCAATTTCATAAATGTACAACAATTTTTCATTTACAGTTAACTTGTTTGCTGCAGATGACATGATAGCATCCGCGGGTTTTAGTCCGTCTACTGCATTCATAAATTCAGTCATTGCTTCAGCACGCATTTCTTCATTGTAGAAAAAGTTATTATCATCTGGAAGATTAGTGTGAAAAAGCTCACATTGACAGTTTGGACAATAACCTGTTTTAAGAAATTCTCTCTCAAATTTATCAAAAAGATTTAATTTCTCCTGAATAACTCCTCCATAACAACAATAATCTGTATACTGTTTATCTTGTTCCTTTGTGATCTTTAAATAAACAAATTTGCCACACATTGGGCATGATTCTCCAATTAACATAATTAATATTCTCCTTTTTCTTCATCTAAGCTGACAATTTAACATTCAATTCCTTTAATCGTGCTTCTTTTTCTCGAAGCTCCTGTTCTTTCGGGAATCGATCGTTAGATAATTCCATCTTCGCTGTCTCAAATTGTCGTTGCTCATTTTGTAATTTAGCACAATACATATTACGATCGTTTGAAATATCATTTAATGTATTTTTGATTCTTAAAACAATATCCGCATGTTCAAACTGATACGTGAAAGAATAGTGATAATGTCCTTTCAGTGTCATTGTTTCATACTCTGGCATTGTCTTTTGATTCAATACAACATCAAAACCACGATATTCCCCGACTTTCGTATCTGTATTCCAATTTCCTTTAAGATCTCTCAATGCCTTATTTGCATCTTTTGGACTATCATAGTCATAACGATCAAATAATCGCATTACAAAGATATTTTCTTCCGTTTCTTTAAGCAAATCTATATCTTTACTGATTCGATCAATAATACTTTCTAATTTAGCAATTTTTTTCGGACCTGCAACATTTACATAATCCTGCATACTGCAATACTGTCTTGTAAAATTAGCTTTCTGCATTTTTAATCGCTGTACATCAACTGCTAACTGCATCTGTTCCTTAATTTCAGGATTTCCACATGCTGTTGCTTTGATTTCTGCATAACTGATCGTACTTTCGTCTTCTTCCATTCGACGCGGAATCTCTTTTTCAGTCAAAATCTGACTGATATATCGCTGTTTATGCTCTACGGTCTGCCACAAGTAGCTGTCGAACGTGTTCTTTGTAACATAGCGATAAATAAATACTTTCTTATTCATGTTACCTTGTCGAATAATACGTCCAGACCGTTGTTCTAAGTCCGATGGTCTCCATGGGCAGTCCAGATCGTGAATTGCAATCAGTTTTGATTGGAAATTGCATCCCGTACCACCTTTTTCCGTGGAAGCAATCAAAACTCTGATTCGACCAGAGTCAACCTTTTTACATAATTCAATTTTCTGTTTGTTAGTCTTTGCATCCTGAATAAATGCGATCTCTTCTGCAGGTATCCCGTCCTGAATTAGTTTATTCTTCAGATCGTCATAAACATTAAACTCCTTTTTTGGAGTGGAAATATCACAAAAGATTGCCTGTGTCTTTCCAGGATATTCATCATATATCTTTTTCACAATCTCCGTACAATTTACTGCTTTTGAATCCATGTTTTCATGTTTGAATCCAACGAGCCGTTGATCAAGTGCTAAGCGTCTTCCTTCCAGTGTGATTTTTAACATGTTATCAACCTCAGGATCAACGCCGCCATTTCTGATACATTCAGCACGTTCTCCGAGTGCTTCTACATACTTACGTTGTGCATTCGATGCTTCAAGCGAAACGGTTGTATATTCTGCTTCTGGAAGATTCAGTGCCTTGATTGGTGCAACCTTGATATCTGCAACTTCACGAAAAATCTTGATCAATTCAGGAAGTCCGATGAATCGATAAAATCTTGTTTGACTACGATATCCTGTTCCTTCTGGACACAATTCCATCGATGTCTTGATTTCTCCGAACACGGATGCCCAAGAATCAAATTCTAATAATCCCATTTCCTCAATCATGTCATACTGCAGATAACGCTGCATTGTATAAATCTCGGCCATAGAATTGCTTACTGGTGTTCCTGTTAAGAAAACAATACTTTTATGCACGTTTGTTTCATCCAGGTATCTGCATTTTAAGAACATATCAAATGCTCTCTTTGAGTTACTGGACGTATTTAATCCGGCCAGATTACTCATTTTGGTATTAATAAACAGATTCTTAAAATTATGTGCTTCATCAACGTATAGTTTTGTAATGCCTAGCTGCTCAAAATAAATCGTATTATCTTTATGCTCTGCATCTTTCAACTTAGTCAATTGCACTTCCAGACGTTTCTTTGCTGCTTCTAATCCACGGATTGCCCCATTGCTTCCAAAATGATTTCGTTTAGCCTCATCAGATAGATTTTCAAGTTCATCCAACTGTTTTTTTATGTATTTCTGTTGGAATGATTCTGAAATCGGTATTTTTGCAAACTGCGTATAAGAAATGATCACTGCATCGTAATCACAGGTAGCAATCTTTGAACAGAACATTTTTCTAGCTGCAGGTGTGAAATCATTCTCCTTTGCGACAAGAATATTGGCAGATGGATATAGACGTAAAAATTCTTCTGCCCACTGTTCCACAAGGCTATTAGGAACAACGATTAAGTTTTTCTTTGAAATTCCTAATCTGCGAGCTTCCATCATCGATGCAATTGCAATAAATGTCTTTCCATATCCAACCTTATGTGCAACCAATGTATTCTGATCTGAGAATAAAATCCTCATAATCGCATCCTTCTGCGTTTTTAAGAAATTAATTTCTTGATTTTTATATGGGAATCTTAAAAATGATCCATCATATTCATGATTTCTTATCACATTGATCTTCTCATTATAGATTTTTTCCAGTTCTATTCGACGTCTGTAATCTTTATAGATCCATGATTTAAACGCTTCTCTGATTTCTTCCTGTTTACCCATTGCAAGTACGGTTGCTTCTTTATCAACAATTTCAATATTTTTTCCATCTCGTTCGATATGGGTATATACCTTGGCATCCCTTAAATTCAATGCTTTTTCCAACAATTCATATCCATTCAGGCGATCAGTTCCATAGGTTTTAACCACCCTGGTATTTGCAAAATCTGCTCTCCAGTTAATTTCCCAACGGTTCATTGCTTTATAATATTGAACTTTCATCCTTCCTTTTTCAAAAAATTTTTTCGGAGCATGAAATTCTTCTATAATAAAATCCTCGATGAAATGCGTTGGAATCCAGATAGCACCTAATCGCACATCAATTTCAGATGCTTGTATCCATTCAGGTTGAACATCCTGTAATGCAGTTACATTTTCTTTGTAAAAATTATCTTCTTTCGATGCATTTTCTGCAATTTTCAGTTTTTTCTTAACATTTCCAGATAAGTACTGGTCTTTCATTTCATATTTTCCAGTTTCCGGATTTTTAAAGATCCAACCTCTTAATTCCTGGAGAATCTCTTCTTTCGACCTCGCATAAAGTTGCTGCATATAATCAAAATCGATTCTACCTTTTTCTGCCATAGATAATAATAAGGCATCTTTTGCACTTAAGACATTTTCTGGCTCAATATATGGTGTAATGCAGCGTTTCTGCATAATATCCGCTTTGGCTTTAAATTTCTTATCTTCATCCAAAATTTCAAGCGTACAAAGCAGATAATAAGAAGCATCCTCCTGAAATGCCATTTTGTTTCCCCTGGAGTGGATATTTCCGTATTTTTCAGCAAACTGATCGTATTCAAGATTTAACCATTCTCGTTTACGCTCTAATTCTTGATCTCCAATCGGAGCAGTTCGCTCCGCATCGATCAGATCATAAAGGGCTGTACGAATTTTAATCAGACCGCGAATACGTTTCTCTGACATCATTCCAACATCAACTAATGACATCATAGAATTTGATCTGTAATATATTTTGTCATTAACAATACCAAATGACATGTTTTTTATAGAATCGTCTGCAATAATCTCCGTATCATCTTCCACAATCTTCTGGTCCATCGCTGTAAATACTGTTGGAACATTTAATAATGCTTGATCGAAATATTCTGAAATATCTTTGTCAGGATGACAAGCCAGTTGCTCTCCATATCTCGTCATTTTTGTGCCGATTGTACCAAATACATTGTTATAATATAATGCGAAATACGTATTATATTGACCAGCTTCTAACCATTCAATGGTGTCAAGATTTTCTCTTTCATATTCTTCTTTCTGGAAAAATAAGATATCTGTTGTTACAGAGGTGTTTTCAAACACTGTATACGGTAAGCGATATGCAGCAATTAATGTTGCTTTCTTTGCTAACTGCTTTCTCAGCTTCTGACTCTTTTTATCCATCGTTTCCCGTGTCGTAATCATTGCAATGATTCCACCCGGTCTTACAAGGTCCAGTGCCTTCATAAAGAAATAATCATGTATATTCATGTTTCCATATGTTGTATCACTACAAGAATAGTTACCAAATGGCACATTTCCTATAACAAGGTCAAAAAAGTTATCTGAAAAAGTTGCATCTTCCAACCCCGTAATCTGAATCTTGGCTTTTGGATACAACTGTTTCGCAATCTTACCGCTCACTGACTCAAGTTCTACTCCATATAGCTGTGATTCTTTCATGGAATCCGGTAACAACTGATAAAAATGTCCTGTCCCCATAGATGGTTCCAGAATATTTAGTTTTCCATCAACTCCCATCTTATTTAAAACATGGTATATAAAATTAATCACATTTGCCGGAGTATAATAAGAAGTCAATACAGATGACTTTACTTCGGCATATTCCTCCTCTGTAAGCAGATCCTTTAATAGTTTTCTTTTCTTACTATCCTGAAAAGCGAGAGACAGACTTCCCCAGCCCTCATATCTTGCCAAAATCTCTTGTTCCTCTTTTGAAGCATTGCGAGATTCTTCCTCTAAATGGTTTATGATTTTTATTGCTTCGATATTTCTATCGAGCTTATCATTCAATGTCTTCCCAAAATCAATTTCTGTATTATAATAATTTTCGCCACTTTCAGCAATAATCTTATCGTTTCCAACAACTTCCGTACTCTGCTCTAAGGTATTTTCTACTTCTGCAGATAAATCCATAAAAAAAGTAAAGTCAAAAGACATCTGTCCTTCGATTTTTTTCTTTCTCATTATATATTCCTCCTACATCCATGAAATGATCAGTTTACATTCTGTATAATCAGATTTTATTTCTGGAATCTGATCCTTTAGCCATTTACAGATTTCCGGATAATATCCTGATGTTACTTTGATTTCTGTATTGGAACTATAAATCTCATCAACCTTTCCATTTTGATAGCCTTTTAAGCTACCTTCCTGATCGATTTCGAAAAAATCACAACCTTTGGCATTTGCATCAAGAATCTTCCTTTGAATGATTCTTGAAACATAATTCATCTGGATCATGTCAAAATCCGTTTTTTCTTCGATTTTATCTCTTACCTCATCTTCTTTTTGATCTCCTGTTTTGGCATTTTTTATTGGCTTTAATAGAAATTTCCAATTCAAATAAAGCACAATTGGAAGCACAAAGCCTGTACAGAGTGTAAAAAACAATCCTATAATAATCCACCATTTTGCATCATGCCAGTTCTTATATTTCTTTGTTAGAATCGGTAATAATAGCGTACCAATGAAACAACTTGCATATATTCCTGACAAAGTAATTGCAAGAAATCCATTAAGCAGGATTACTAGCAGTACTGCTTGTGTCAATACACCCTTTTGATCAAATAATTTTCCTGTTTTCATTTTTCCTCCTAAAAATAAAAAAGCAGAAAGATGTAACATTTGCTTACATTCTCTCTGCTTTTTCCTACCATATCATTTACAGTTACATACCTTGATTAAACTGATCATTTCCGTCAAAAGCTGACTGGTTTCCTGAATTATAACGATCATCATACGCAGTTGCATATGGATTATCATTATAATCTTGATATGGATTGTCATTCTGATTTTTCTGTTCCATTGGATAATTCGGATCGTAATTCGGATCGTAATTTGGATTATAGTCATTGGAATTCTGCGTCCTAGAACTATTGTTCTGTCTGTTCTGCTGATTATGCTGTGATCCATTTTGATTCACAGGTGCCGCATTTCTTCCACTTCCTTGATTTTCACCATTATAAGGATTTTGACTTCTTTGTCCGCTAGATGAATTTCCTCTATTTCCTCTGGAAGTATTGCCATTCCTGTTTCTACCTGATCCTCTGTTATTATTGTTTGAACGGTTATTATCATTACCATTACTCTGATTTTTATAATTATTTTGATTTCCAGAATAATTGCTATTTTGATTGTTACCGCTCTGATAGTTATTCTGTCCTTCTTGATAATTATTGTATCCGTCAGTAGAATTCTGATTTTCAGAGTTTTTCTTTGGTTCTAAAAAATCCATTTCTCGAACAATTACTTCCCATGGATACTCCATAGTTCCGTCTTCTTTTTCTCTTCTACTTGTCTCAATCCAACCAGTTATCCCAATTAACATTCCTTTATGTATGTGTTCTCCTCTTTTTCCGAAAACCACGCATGGAATAAAACTGGTATCCTCACCTTCTTGTCGTTTTCCTAACTTTTTTACCGCTAAGAAAAAATGAGCTGCCTGTTTCTTAGGATCCTCATTTTCATAAATGATAGGATTGCTCGTTAATCTCCCTGTTAATGCTACATCGTTCATAATTTGTTTCTCCTTCCTTGTTTGAACAAAAAAAAGCAGAACGCCTTTACGTTCTGCCTAATATGTCCTTCTTTTTTTATAGTTCCGCAAAAAATAAATATTAACCCACAATAATGTCGTTTTCACGAATCCAATTGTAAACTAATACTTTATAAGTATATCAAATTTTATTTCATTTTTCAATATTTTTATTTCATTTTATAGAGAATACAAACATCTGTAAACTTCTAATTATTCTTGGTTTCTTGCTTATCAGAAAGGTTATCGTGTCTTGTTTTGTACCTGTATGATTTCTAATTATTCTTGATCCTCTAAATACAGATTCTAATGAGTGTCTTTAATCTCACCATCAGTTGCAAAATCAACTGTTATCATACTATGAATATCTAAGCATTATTCACTAATGATTGAATTTTTTAATTCTGTTTCTTTTTGTGTTACTGCAGAAATCTGATTTACCTTATATAATGTATTTTCTCTTGTTTCTGTTATTTCTTCCTCTGTTACACCATCATCTATCAATCGCTGCTTATAAATATCCAATGAATTTATTGTCAATTTATACAGTTCCAAGGAAGCAACTGTATTCGCATTTCCGATTTTTAGCAAACTTTTTAAATTTTCATAATATTGCTTATAAACGCCTCGGTCACTACCTTCTGCAACATTTAAGGTAATATCTTGATTAAATTTACCGATAGCACAATAAATTTTAGCAATTTTCTTGTATTTTGTTACGTTACCTTTTTGTGCATCAGAAAACCATTGTGTAGCACTTTTCATTCTTGTTATTTCTTCATTTTTTCCATCGAAAGAATAATAATACCAATATGCCTTTCCAATCTCAAACGCCAGCTTCCCATAATCATCATTTTTCTTTACTTTATTCCAATTCATATGAATGGCTTTTAAAAAATCCTTTTCCTCATTTGTATCAAAGATGGCATCTTCTAAATATACATTCAATAAGGCTTCATAAGCTTCTATTTTCTCTGGAATCAGATCAATTGCTTTATTAAGTGTTTCTATCTTCTCTTCCTGATCAGTGCTGCGGCCGGCAATTTCAATATAATTTTCATAATCATTCTGCTGTTTTTGTTTCATAAACAATGTTCCACCTGTAATTGCTATAATTACAAAAACAGCAACAACAGCGATCAATCTCTTTTTATTCCATTCATATTTTACTTTGAGCTTGGCTTTTACTCTTTTTTTAGAGATAAACTTCTTTTCTTTTTTCTTGGAAGATATTGCTTCTTTTGAATCAATATCTGGATTCTCATATACTGATACCAAATCCTGATCATATCTATTATCTGATTCCGCTCGTCTTATCACTAAATTTTCTAGCTTCGAATCTTCAAAAATTACATCATGTGAATTTTTTTCTTCCATTTGTATAATTGTATCTTTTTCAGACTTATCAACTGTCAAATTACTGTTTTCAATAACTGCCGGATTATTTTTAGAAAAAGAGCGTGAATCTTCTTTTGTTTCCAATTCAATCGTTTTTTTCTTCTTTGTTTTTACATCATTATCCAATTCCTGATTAAATCTTTCTCCATTATATAATGATGTCTTCTTGTTTTCGCCTTCATTTCTTTGAATATTATTTTTTATCTTGCGATCATTTGTTTGATGATTCCTTTGTTTCTCTGATGTATTCTGCTTAATATTCTTCGATTCAACATCGTCAAAAGTTTTTTCCCTACGCTGTTTCTTTTTATTTTCCTGATTCTCTTGATGCTTTATATTTCCTTTACGCAGCTTATTTTGTATCTTATCATTATTCTCTTTTTGCTGATGCACATTCTTTTCTGGTTTTGATGCTGCAGTTTTCTCTTCTTTCTGAGATTTCTTTATTTCCTTACTTGATATATCTTGTCGATCACTCTTATAATCTTCTTTCTTTCGTGGAATATTTTTTTCTTCATTATTTGTTTTAACTTTTTTCTCAGATTGAGCCTTTTCTTTTTCTTTGTTACGGTCGAAAAATAAGTTAGGACCATCATTAACAGCTTTCCCATCCTGATTCAGATTTCCAAACTCGTCTGCTGTAAACATTGGTTTCTTTTTTTTAATTTGCTCATTTCCTGTAATTTCTTTTGTTCTCTGATGATTTCTTTGTTCTTTCTGATCTGTTACCACATAATCTTCAATTTCTGGATATAAAGAGAAAATGAATTTACTAATATCTGGTACTTCTCGCTCAACTATCTGCTTCTTTTGAAATAAAGAAGGACGTTTGCTGCGATCAGATTCATACAACAACTGATCCGTCTGTTGATACTGCATTAATATTTTTGATAATCCATCTAATGTTATATCCTGATTCTTTCCATTATGACTATTTATAATCGCTGTATCAAGCGTATAAGAAAATGCTGGTTCATTCTCTCTGATCGAATGAATTTCTTTTTCCCCAGTCAGCATGATATACAAGATTTTAAATAACTCCTGTACAATGTCCGACTCGCTTCTATCAATATAGTCAAAAAAATCGTATGCATTTATTAAAATAATTTTCCCAGATGGAAGAATTTTTAAATCTTCATATGTAATTTTCTTTAGAAATCTTCCATGTGTCGCTGTATATAGTTTTAGTATAGAATCACATATATCTTTCAGATTGGAAACTGCATATTCCAGATCATATTTTATCTTTGACTGATCCAGTGCTGCACTTTTCAGTTCAGGATAAACAAAATATTCATAGTTCTTTTCATAAAATTCATCAATAATCTTTGGAAATCCCGGCAGACTTAGATTACTAATATTTATAAAATTTTGCTTTTTCTGTATGTAAGATAATACATATCTTCGATTTGACGAAAAAGTTGCATCTTTTATGATTGCTCTTTTTCCATCCGTTCTTATTACCTTATATTGCTTATAAATCCCGCCTTTTTTAAGCATATTAATACTCTCTCCTATTCTATCGTTACATCAGAAGAATTTGGTGTAACTGCTATTTCTTCTCCCTTATCCGCACGTAATTTAAATTCACGATTTGGCACATATGGGATCGTGTATTCATCGTAATCCTTATCTTCATCATCTGTAATGTAATCCATCGGTACTTCCATATCATTTAAATATAAGATTGCTCCTTTTTTTACATAACACGTAAAATCAGTACTGTATAATCCATCTAAATAGACATACCAGTCATTTTTCTTATCCTGGATCACTGTTACATCATACTCGGCTTCATTTTCGCCTATATATTTTAATGTAAAGCATGAAGGATCTATATTATCATCTTCATTTAATGTTACATTGCCATCCCCAATTTCTGTTAAAACAACTTGCATTTTATTACCAATCAAATCTGCATAATCACTTCTTGGAATTAACCATTTAATATCAGCATCCGTAATCAATGCTCCATCTGGAAGATATACACAAGATTTCAAATCCTCATAATCTTCTTTTTTTATCTTGTTTAAGAAACGGTCTGCAACTTTTTTTTCTTGCTGCTCCTGTTTATTTTGTGGTTCATATTCTTCTGTATCATTTGAAGATCCACCACATCCAGTAACACCAATAGCTAAAACTATCAGCATTGTAATTCCTAACAATTTCTTCATATTATATATACTCCTTCTCAACTTAGTTTTCTTCTTGTATTTTACTACACAAAATTGATGTTTGCTATAAGAAGAAAACAAAATGTATCTGAACATTTGTTTTTATAAAGAATTTTATGTATAATATAAGCGTATTAATTATAATATAGGAGGAATTATATGCTATCATCATTTTTGATAAAACCATCGCCACTTACTTTTTATGCATACAAAAAAATCATGGATCAAAACCAACCAAAAGCCTTTTCTGATTTTTTAGATATTGGATATCGAACTGGACTGAGAAGTAAATTTTTATGTAATTTGAAAAAGGAAAATGTCGATTTAAACAAGAAAGTAATTACTGGAAATGATCCAAAGACAAGCTTGCCAATTTATGTCGTATTGGATGATGGATCTTTTTCCATTCTTGAACGCCGCATAAAAAATACAAAATCAGAATATATATTTTCTGACAATAATGGAAAACCATATTCATTGTCTTACTATAGAACATGTTTTATGAAGACATTAGAATCAGAACCATTGAATTTTAATCTAAAAGAAGAGCATATGAATTTACATTCTATTAGAGCGGGTAATCGTGAAATGTTAAAAGAGTTTCATGTTCCAATTTTTGAGATAACTTTCCGACAAAATACTGATCTATATGGTTCTAGTCATGTTGCATATGTAACCGATCAAACTAAATCTGTCGATGCTATTAACAAATTTTTCCCTATGATGCACGATATAATAAACCAAAGAGAACTTAATGGTTACTATGATTAAATTTCCCACTGGATATTATACCAAATAGTCATTACCATCAATATATAATACAATAATAGAAAAGCAGACAAACACCTGCTTTTCTATATTGCATTCTTTATACTACATTATTTACTTCTTCTAGCTATAATATCTCTTGATACCGGCAATTGCCACCAGCCAACTCCATAGTTGTCTTTCATAACTTTCTCATCAAACCATATTGGCCGAATCACATGAATCGTAGCAAATAAGTAACATAAAATCAAATACTTAACGTCATCATTTTTCTCTTTTTTATACAGTTTCAAAAAAGATTTTCCAAAGTCACTATCTTCATAGCATTCTGCAAAATCAGGAAACTGCTTTATAACGAATCTGCATAAAGATCTGCCGATCATATATTCTTCTGATACTAGCTGTTTAGAGAAATCGATGCTTACAGCTGTCATTAAAACCATCAAATACGTTGCAGCCTCTAAATCACATTTATATAAGTTGCAGGCTTCACGGGATGGACGATATACACCCACTTTAATCATATCGACAAATGTTCGATACAATTTTTCAACCGCTTTCGTATTTATTTCTTCTCCAAAAATATCTTCAATATAAAACGCTTCCCCACATCCGCATAAAAGCTTAACTAATGCTTCTTCTTTTACTACCATAACATATACCTCTTTCCTTTGCATTCATTATTTTGTTACATAATCCTAATATTTTTAGCTAAATACTCATATCGAAACTTGCCAACCTGTCCAGGCAATTTTTCAAATTTGATCCAGATATTCGGTTTATCAATTTTAGTAATCTCACCTTTTCCAAATGCAACATGGTCTACGAACATTCCTATCCGCAGATCCTCCAAGCATAATTTTAATTGTGATACAAATCGTGACTCTCTATCATTCAATGACAGAATATACAACCGATCTTTTGCCCGTGTAATTGCAACATAAAGAATTCGACGTTCTTCTTCAATATCTGTTTCCTGGCCCTTTTTCTTAATTGGAATATTATCTTCATTAACATTAAAAATAAACACATTTTTATATTCCAATCCTTTTGCAGAATGAATTGTGGATAAAATAACTTTTCCCTCTTTTTCATTCTTCTTTGAATTTAGCAGCCTGCGATATTGAATGATCGCATCTATTAATTCTTGTCGTGTGGAATATTGCGATACGAAATTACGAATCCCATTTGCAATTTCATATAAATCTTCAAGTTCATCATGTGACATTTTCTGATAGGATGCGTAGTCTCTTAAATAATCCTGATATCCGATCTGATAATAAAAATAATCAAATGCTTCTACAGGAAATGACATATTTTTTATTACATTAAAGTCATATTTAAGATCCTCCAATTTTTCGACAACATAATCTTTTGTTGCATATATCTGCATTAAAGCATCCAAATCCAGTTTTCTTTTGATATACCTTTTTTCTACATAGCGTTTTGGCTTATTTATTATTGAAAATAAATTTTCAATATATCCATCTGCACACTCCAGATACGTTATAAAATCAATCGCAATAAAATGATCAAATATATTTCTGATTGATTCAGTTGTATAAAACGGTATATCTTTTGAACTCAAATACACCGCATACTGATCGATCTCTTTTCTGGTTCGGAACAAACAGGCATGGTCTTCGTAACGATCACCCTGTTTATGATATTTTTTGATTTGTTCCACAACAAAATCATATTCCTTTGGAAGATTTTCAAAAGAATGAATATGTACATCTTCTCCGGTTCTGATTCCATATACGGATTTCGAAAAACGAGATTGATTATATGATATCAAGCGATTCGCTGCCATTACAATTTGATTAGTACAGCGATAATTGTAAGGGAGCTGCACGATACTGCAGTTCCGAAATTTTTTTGTAAAATCAATCATAACCGCAGGCTTTGCTCCGCGGAAAGCATATATTGACTGATCATCATCTCCAACAACAAATATATTATTGCGAGGACGTGCTAATAATGCTAATAGATTCTCCTGGATCGGACTGGTGTCCTGAAACTCATCAACAAGAATATATTGATATTTTTCATGGTAATATCTTAATAACTGCTGATTTTTCTTAAATAAATCCGCTGTCAGAAATAGCATATCGTTGAAATCCAACAAGTTCTTACTTATTAGATATTGTTGATAAATTTCGTAATACTCTTTCAACAAATCCATAGGGATATTCTGGTAATCGAGTATTTGATCATTCCCACCACTTTTAAGATATTGAATTCCGGACAAGATATTTTGGATTGACTCATCCATTGCCTTATCATCATCTCCTAAATGATCATTTAATTGAATTGCTGCAGACTCAATCACTTTTCTCTGTGTTACAAAAGATATGATACTACGATATGTATAACGTGTATGTTCAACCAATATTTCTAAAAAAACTGAATGAAAGGTGCCAAATTTGACACCCTCCTTTCCAGTTAATTTATAGAATCGGTCTTCCATCTCTATTGCTGCAGTTTTCGTAAATGTCAGAACCAGTATATTTTCTGGCCGAACCTTACGATTTTGGATCAGATTTTTAATACGATGCACGATGATCGTTGTTTTTCCTGATCCAGCACCTGCAAGAACTAACATAGGACCTTTTTTATGATTGATCGCCCTGAGTTGTTCATGACCAAATTCCATTTTCTTTCCTCCTTATGCCGGCAATTCCTCATGATCTTTTAAACGATAGCGATAAATTGGTGACTCTGCTTTTTTCAATTCCAAAGCCGCAGATTCCAATTCGCTTTGATTAACGCTCTTTTCAAATGACTGAAGAAACATAAGATCATTTTTACAGATTCTTCGATTGATCCGATTCTTACGGATTCTCCATGATATTTTGAAAAAATCAATGACCGAATGGTTATTTTCCATGTCATGTAATAAATCTGAAATTTCGCGATCATAAAAGGATAATTGTTTCTTATAATCCTTTTCCTGTTCTGTAATATTCGATCCGTCATGGCACATGATCTTCATAACACGATACCACTTAGAGTTTAGGTTTCCAGTCTTTAGTATATTTAATCGCTGGTCCAGTGTCGGATTTTCAGCAACAATATCATACTTCTGAGCATTGATTGGATTCATGTTGTTAATTACTCGCTGAATCTGATTAAGATCATAATAGATTGCTTTATTTTCCTTTGTCATACCTAAGTTCAAGTCTTTTAAGATCTGATAGTATTTATCCTCTTTCCTAATAGCGTACTTCATATATTTCCTCCTAAGCATTTGCACGAATTGGCATAACACAATATAGATAATCCTCATTTTTTAATATGATCGGATTTTTCATACTTGCATAATATAAATTTAATGTATCATCCTCTTTTGGAATCACATTAATACACTCCAATAACCTTACACTATCCAAATAAATTTTCAGGTTTTCCCCACTTTTAAAAACATTTAGTTCTTCATGTAGGTTTGATTTGTCCGTGGTCATATCAACATTCAGCAGATTGTCCTCTGTTGATAGCAAAACTGGATTTCGTTTATTTCCTTTCAATAAACTACATCTTTTCAATACTCCTGACAATTCATCTTTTGAAATAGCTAAGGTCCCTATTCCCGCAAATTGGCTTAACATCTTATTAAGATCTGGAAACTTACCATCCACTTTTCGAATGGAAATTCTTAATTGATCGCTGCTGATAAATAAAAATTTATCTGTAATCTTCAGCATGATCTTATTTCCAAACATTCGTCTAGCACTTCTTAAACATCTTCCTTCAACGCAGAAATCAAACTTTTCTGTTTCCGCAAGTTCTTTTACTTCTGTTTCAGAAATTGCCATTGTATGTCCATCACATGCTTCAGATCTCATTTTCCCATTTTCACATACAATATGAATTGCCTTTAACACTGGCATTTTATTATCCAATGCTAACATGCCTACCGCATCAATTAGTGCTGCAAATTTTGTCCCATCCACTGTAACAGACTTTAGTACATCTTTTTCCTCTTCAGGGATTGGGTAATTCTCTGCTCCATTAAAAGATTCTAATTTTACTTTTGAACGGTTATACTTCAATGTAATATTCTTATCAAAATCCAAATTAATATCTTCAACAGATCCCGGTAATTCCTTCAACAATTGAACAAACATACCTGGATCTACCAGATATTTTCCCAAATCTTTATCATCAGATTGAAAGCCACTTCTTAAATTTGATGTAACACTCATTTTTAAGTCAGATCCAATAATAGTAATTTGGTCTTTTGTTACATCTAGTAATACTTTCTTTAAAATCTCATTCACAGCATCTGTTGCAGCTGCATTTTTTGCATATTCCATTGCCTGTAATAATACTCTTTTTTTAATCTTCATATTTCATTCCACCTTCTAATTCATTTCTTCCTGTTTCATTATAAAAATAAGAAAGCGAAATGGCACTTGACCATCCCGCTTCCAATTTCCGTTACTGATTTCCATGTTCGTAGTCAAATTTCTTTTTCATAAGATATCCTGCATAATTATTTGCAACCAGATTAATCCAACGATGAATCCGACTCATCAGTGAAAAGAAATCTTCATCTGTCAGATTAATAAACATCTGATTTCCATCGTTATTGATTGCAATATACCACGGATAAGATGTTTCTTCGCCCTTCATATAAGTATTACGATTGACTGTAAGTTTTCTTTTCACCTGAGTTATCTTACCTTCCTTGAAAGATTCGTATCTTACGTCCTGACAATCCTTACTCAAAAGATATAAATAGTCACACTGATCTACTTCCAAATAAAATTTAACATAATTCTTACTTCCACCTTTTTCTATAAGTGTCAGTTCTACTCTGGAATATAATTTCTGTCCGTTAACCTCTTCTTTGTCTGCAAATACAGATGCATAATTGTATACAGTTGGATACAATTTATCTGTTACGATCAGCATATGTGTTTTGTTTGATGCTTTTGCGATATCGTTTGGCTGTCTTTTTTCTTCGTTCTCCATGGATAATCTTCCTTCCCTGTTTCTTCATGTTTTTCTGTTCATCTTTAATCGCTCTTAGATATTCTTCATAAGTGAGTTTATCTTCGTCTCTAAGTGTCAGCATATTCAATGCGTGCCATATCAAACGATTTATAAACTCAAATCTTGTTAAAATCCAAGTAATTAATCCAAGAACAAATACCATGATACCTAATACAATAGCTGTATACATTTTTTCCTCCTTAATAAAATCATTGTTTTTTACACTCAAAATTTCTTTAAGGAATCTTCCACTTTTTCATAAGGTTCTCCTTTCCTTGTTCCAGGCACAAAAAAAAGGACAGTACGCCTCTGCGTTCTGTCCTAAATGCCTATTTTAATAGTTCCACAAATAAAAAAAGTATCAATCCACAAAAAAATCTCTTGCTCGAGAATCCAATTGTAAACTAATACTCTTTTATTATAGCAAATATTTCTGTATTTTTCAATATTATATATTTTCTTTTGTTCTAATTCTTTGTTTTGTATCTATGTAATTTTAGATTATTCTTAATCAAAACAATTTGCTAAAATATTTCTACTTTTGTTTTGTACCTATGTAATTTTAGACTATTCTTAATCCTCAAAACACAGATTTTAATGAGTGCATAAAAACCTCATCATTTGGCTGCAAAATCAACCACAAAATCTTTTTTACTTTATAACCCTAAATTGATTCCATCTTTTCACATATTGCTGTAAGTTACCTAATACTTTTTCCCGTATAAATACCATAACTGTCGCTGTTCCATCTGATTCATTAGTTTCTCTGATTTTACCAGCTTCTACTTCAAATTGATCCTGCAATATGAATTTCTGTCCGGGGACAAACTGCTCCAACTGTTCCATGGAAATTATCAAATCACACATCTTCATTCGTCCATCTTTTTCCTCAACAAATTCATCACAATTTTCAAAATTCAATCCATCACAACAGCCATCCTGAGATATATGTTTTTTACACAATGAGCAATCTTTCATTTTATAATATACCTCCTTCTTTTCTTTCATAATAGCATATATGTAATGAAAAACCTAATTAATTTTAAAATATTTGAAAATCTGTAACAAAAAATCCAGATAACAATGTATCTGGATTTTTTGCTTTTTTATTTACGGAACTAACAAGGAAAGGTTCTCTTTCCAATTATTAGTCATATTCTAATCACTTAGAATATTTATTTTAATATATCATTTTTATTGATCAATTTCAAGTATTCTTTCAAATAATATTTTTTAAACATTAACCACATTCTGATTCTAAATCGAATGCTTAATTTCTCTTCTGGAATTTCGTTTACATTTTTTAAATTCATAATTTCCCCTTTTGCTAAATTTTTACTCTTTTGTTGCCAGTTTCAATTGTTCTAAATATCATACTATTTATTTAGTAGTTTATCTTCTTCATCTGTATACATTGATCACTCCCCTTTAGTTAGATAATTCTTGCTTACATATTATCAACTATCTTCCTATATAAAAGGGGAAATATTTTTTTATCTAGATTTATTGTTATTTCTAAGTTAACATGATATACTTTTAATACCATGTATCGACATAGCTGTTACAAATGATTCTACCATTATGAATCTTTGTAACAGCTTTTTTTATTCTAATTTTTAAATGATTTACTTATAATTTGTCTAATGATATTCCAACATCCAAAAAACAAAATTTTTTAGACATTTAAATTTCACCTTTTCTATTTTTAAATTTCTAGCCACCCATTTTTCTTTGTATATCTCATTTGGATTTAAAATAGTACCAATTTAAACTTCTTTTAAGAAAGTACCAAAAATCATTGCCTTTATCATTCAAAAGACTTATAATAATAGTACCAATTTTAACTATAGTCTAAATTGGTACTATTATTACGAAAAGGAGTTATTACATATGGCAAATTATGGATATATAAGAGTCTCAACTCAACACCAGCACGAAGATCGCCAATTGGCAACTATTATTCAAGCATATCCCGAACTTGCAAATCATCAAGAAAGAATTTTCGTGGATCATTTTACAGGACGTAGTTTTGATCGACCTAACTGGAATCGATTATGTTCAATCATAAACCGACACGATCAAACTATTGAAAAAGACAATATTGTCTTTGACGAAGTAAACCGTATGGGAAGAACTGCTGAGGAAGGATTTGCTTTGTATAAGGAATTTTTCAATTCGGGGGTAGACTTAGAATTTTTACATCAGCAACACATCAGTACGAAAAGTTATAAGGAAGCTATGCAAGGACTCATAAATATTACTGTTGATACAGGTGACGAAGCTACCGATAAACTGATATCTGGAATCATGGATAATGTGAATGAATTTATCTTACGAAAAATCGAACAGGATATCTATCGTGCATTTGAAAATGCTGAAGATGAGGTAGTTTTCCAATGTCGTAGAATTAAAGAAGGAATACAAGCAAAAAAAGATCGTGGAGAACCAGTAGGACGACGACCTGGTGCGATTATAATATCAAAAAAATCAGTCGCTGCAAAAGAAAAAATTTTGAAATACAATAAGAATTTTGGTGGGCCTCTGACAAATGAAGATACATGGAAGTTTGTGGGGATAAGTAAGAATACATTCTATAAATATCTACAAGAAATTAAAAAGGATTTAGTAAAGGATATTCCATAAATTCCGTATATAACAAAAAGCCTGAGAGGGGATCTCAGGCTTTTCTTGTGGGAGGAATATAATAGATAAATTCTAATATATATAAAACAAATACGCTATTCCATTGTTTACTCTTCAACATCTTTTGACGGATCATAGTATATACTAATTCCAGATATTAAATCGTTATTATAATAAAGAGTGATATTCTGATCATCTAACAACATATCCGATTTGGGATCAGCATATTGCATATATGGTGGGTTTCCACTGCTGTCATCAGTTACTGGCTGATCATACAAGTCAATTATGTGATCCGTATCTGCTCCAACTTTTATATCTTGTATTTTTAACCACGAAGATTTCAAATTAGTTTCTGTAGATATTCCATAGATTGTAGAATTCTTTAACTTTCTTGAATCCTTACCTGCAGAAACAAAATTCAAATATAAAGATTCTCCATCTTTCAAAACAATACGATCATTTAATTGCTGTGCTATTTCGCCAGACAAAGCATCACAAAAATCTTTATACTTTATTGGTAGAGTAATTTCTTTTTTATGGATCGAAACAATGTGTTGCCAGAGGCTATCCAAATTTTCCTCTTTTTTTGCTGCTTCTTCCATAGTTTTTTTAGTTTCTTTTTTTTGCTGCTCTATCAGCTTTAATTCTTCTTGCTGATCTTTGTATTGCACATATTTTGAATACTGTATTTGAAATGTAACAACTGCAGCAATCGTAATTATTGCAACAAAAATTGGTAAAATTAATTTTTTCATATCTTATTTCCTTCGAATAGGTAAATACTTGGATATTTACCTATTCCTATAACCATACCGAGAAAAGATTCGGTAACATTATTATAGCAAGAAAACGATTGAAGATAAAGTACTTTTTTATACTTTTAGCAAAAATTAGTACTTTTTAACATAATATAAACTTTTTATACTTATATTCTTTTCCATTTTATTAATTCTTCAATATTACCATATAAATACCACTTTTTCCCATCTAGTATATATTTAAACATTCTCGTTCGTATTATTTTATTAGGATAATCTCTTAATTGAATTTTACCTTTATAATAAACCACATCTTTTTCCTGTTTTGATTGATCTTCTTCTTTTTTATAACCGTAGAATAACATCTCTGTGATTTTAAAATCTTCTTGCTTACCGTTAGAATCTAAAAGTGTAAGTCTAATATTAGGTGCTTTACCAGCAATATTCACATAGTGTTTTTCTTCTGTATTGTTTGCATCTATCATTAACATCACCTCTTTCAAATCATAACATGAACATATGTTTGAGTAAAGCATTATAAATATAATAAAAGCTTCTTATGTCAAAAATCCTTTACTATATCAACAAAAAAATAAGTACCTACTACGTTGCTTATATATAAATTACTATAACCATGATTCTTTTTCGATTTTTACTTATTATTTTGACTCCTTTTTAGGCTCCTTTTTGGTATTAAAATATATTAATTTACATCAATTTATATATTTTTCTTCCAATACTTTCCATTTTCATAATTAATTTTTAGTCATCTATACTTGCATCATTATAATATAAATACTATTTTAAATGATTAAAAAGATAAGTATTTTTTGTTCTATTCATATCATATTGTTATGGATATGATGTAAAAATGCTATTTTACACATAGTTTTTGATATGATATACTAAAATCATTAAATGGGTAACTAGTTTACGCTTTTTAAAATTAAAATAATCAGTCTCATATAAATTTGTACATACATATACAATCTTTTCATAAATATCCGGGCCATCTAAAAAATCTTCTTTAATTGATTTATAAAAATCAGCAATTTTATTTTGTGATAATAAAATACCTAGTTTCAGATATATTAATAAACTATCATTTAAGCATCGATACCAATGTTGAGATTTTATTAAAATTCCTGCTTCTACCATATTAGGCAAAAACATTTCATTCTCTAATATAATATCTGAACACATTTCTTTTAGTTGTTCCTGTGTCCATGTAGAATTCTCTCTATAATTAACATTCTCTATAAATTTATAAATATCCTCTTGATTTAAATTACTTTGTTTTAAAACGTAGTTTATAAATTTTTTTGTTATATCACATATATTATCTGGTAATTGCATTTCATAATTTATAAATTTTACTAGAAAATTCAAAGAATCTTCGTCATTTATAAACTTATCCAATAATAGGTCATCTTGCAAATTCTTTGAACATAGAATACTTTTAATTTCTGATGGAATGCCACTTTGTGCTATCCATTCAGGCAAATTGTCAATTTTTTTGGGACGTATAGGAAATAAAAAGTCCTTTTCAAATTCATTCTGTATTTCTTTTATATCCTGCTTTTTCATATTATTTTGAAAAAATATTTCTTCATTATTTGTATCTTCATCTTCTATCCAAGAACGATATATTTCTATTTTTTGTTTTAAATTTTCAGGAATTTCAAGTTTATATTGGAAAAAACATTCTTCACATAATACTATGGAACATTCAAATTCCTCTTTATCATCTTGCATTGCTGCCATACAAATATCTGCTGTATAATATTTTTCTAAATACTGAGCAATTTCATATCGATGTTTTTCTAAATATTTTTCCCATACATCAGGAAAATCATCGTTTATTTCTATATCATACATAGCTATAGATTTCCAATTTCTCATCAAAACATCCATATATATTTCCAAAATAGGCATAACATTTTTCAACAATCCATTTTTATACATTACAGAAATAGCTTCTGGCATAACACGCAAATCTTCAGATAATACTAATTCCGGATAATTATTGATATTACGCATAATTATCATAAATATCTGTTTCATTTTATTTTTTATATTATTATCATTGCCAGTATTATACATTGTAAGAAGTTGAATAAATCTTCCCATCCCAATATCACTATATTTTTCATATGTTTTGAAATTACTATTATATTTTTGTATCTCTTTATCATTATATTGCAATATAATTTTATATTTATCATAAAATAATATAGAATCTGTATCAATTGCATCTAATGCTTTCTCATATATAGTTTCATATATTTCTATTGGGGCTCCTATAATATCCAATATTCTCAAATATTCTACATACTGTGAATAATACATACAACTGTCATCTATAATATTTTTATAATGAAAAAAATTATTTTTTAGTAAGTCAATCAAAAAATCTTTTGCTGATGGATTTTGAAATGTTACAACTAACACTTTGTCAGCCGTAACGTCATATAAATCTGTTCTAATTACTGTTTTTTCTAATTCAATTTGCACTTCAAAAAAGTTTTTCCATTCATATGAATTTTCTTTTTTCTGTATATAATTATTATAAAATTTTCTTAAAATGCTAGCTTCAATAGGTAATGGAGCAATTGCCATTATTACATATAATATTCGAGCTTCTTTTGATAAGCCATTAAAGATATCTTTCCAAAAATCCAAAGGACACTCTAAATATCTATCTAAAATTCTCGTACACTTATCTGGTAGCATATTTGTTTCCACCGATTCAAAAAACATCTCTAACACACGTGGATTATAATTTTTTGAATTAATTACTAAATTCCCATGCTTCATTAATTCATATGTCTGTTTCCATGCTAATTCTGCATGTTTTAAATGGCCATAATAAATTTGCAATTTATCAGCATCAGAATATTGTTGTATAAGGCACTCCAGTTTATATTTTTTTACAATATTTCGTAATTCTTCATTATACTTTAATCCTTGTTCTAAAACATATTCTCTTGTAGTTATAATCAATATACAGTCATTTCTCTTTTTGACAGTTTTAATAATTCTTGTTAACTCTTTTGACACATTCTGCACTTTAATTTTCTCTAATTGATTGCCACCCCAGAAATCATCAAAAAAAATAACTTTTTTCCCATTAATTTTTAGTGCTGTATATAAATCATTCATATCAGAAACATTTATAAATGTTTCTGTATGATATTTTCCAAGATAAAACAATGCTACTTGCTTTCCTAACATTGTTTTACCGACACCTGGTTCTCCAGAAATAATAACTGTTTTATTTTTATGTACTTTCGAAATAATTTCCTTATAAACTGAAGTCTCAACAAAAATTTGCTTCTCTTCAATCATATCCGCATAACACATCTTTGATTTCTGCAATAATACACCATTTACAACATCAAATAGTTTCCTATTTAATATATTTGTACTAGGATACCATAATTGATAATATTTATCCTCAATTTCTTTATACTTTGGCATACTAAGCAAATTATTTAAATCTGCCTTCATAATAACATCTTCCGAACATTTTATATACTCAGACATAATATCTAAAATATCATCTTTTTTTTGCACACTTATATCTTCAGATAACACAAGAATATATCGATCCACGCGCTTTCCATTTTTAATGAGTAGATCCATTTTTCTTTTTTCTTCTTTCATTGTGTTTAAAATGGTAACATTCATATTTTTATATCTTTTTACTTGCAAAATAGTTATATTACCTTCTTGATCAATAAATCTCCCATCAATTCCACCATCTTTTCCTTCAGCAAATGATTCAATAAATTTATTTTCTTTTATCTGAATAATATCTCTTGCAAAATTCTGAAATTCTTGTGGTGTAAATATTGAATTATATTCGTATGATTTCATATATATCCTTTCATCTTTCAACTTCAAAATTTTCTCTTTTCATAATTCTATAATAAATAACAATTCTTTGTTTTTTCATTTATATTGTCTTCTCTTATTTTTATTGCCAAAATTGATCATCCATCCAATGATCAAAATGGTAAATATTATCTTCTGTTAAATATATATTTGAATACAAGAATGTTACTATATCCATATCTCCAAATAAATCAAAAATCCAATCCTGCCAATCATCATCCAATTGTAAATCACTGATGTCCATCAATATTTCTGATTCTTGCACCATCAAATAAATTGCTAATTCTTCTAAAACACTATGTGTAACTATTTCTAAGTTCATCTTAGCTTGTTGGCGGAATTTACAAATTGTAATGTATAATGCATATAAAAATTCATAATCATATCGAACATAAAATTGTTGTGGTAATGTATATTCTAAAAATGAAACTTCTATCTGTCCTATATGAGAATATCTTGGCATTTTAGATAGAGTTTCTAAGTCTTCTTTTACATAATCAAATAATATGTCACTTCCTATTGCTAAAGATGCTGCTGCAATTTCTCCGTAATTTTCCTCAATATAATCTGACCACATTTCATACTTTCGACATTCTGCAATATTAAACTTTTCTTCATCAATTTCTTCTTGCATGTAATTCCAATTTAATGCTTTACAAACTCCTCGATACTTGTCCTCTCGAATTGATTCTCCTGCTTCATATCGACACCATGTTTTTGTTCCAACCCCTGCCCTTTTTGCTGCTTCTTCAATTGTAAATCCTAGTTCATTTCTTCTTGATCTAATTTTTTTGGCTAATGTTTGACTTCCTTGTATTGATTTACTTGCCATAACACCTCTCCTTTTCTGACATGTCGATATATTGTCATTATATCACTCATAAGCATTCTGTCAATATAAAAAGCCATTACATGATATGCCTTTATTTTATATAAAACATATCATAATAACGACTTTCTTCTTTATTTTTGAATTAATATTTTCAACTAATTTATGCTGCTGGAATCTTATTTAACATATTAACCTTATCTATGAATTCTTTCATATCTTCAATATACTCATAAGGTGCATATTCTGAATATATATCCGGATCATCTAAAATAACAATCTGTACTCCTTCAGCTCTTAATGCTTCTAAAGTTCCTGGCAAACATCTTGCCTCATTAAGTGTTTTGCATCTATATGCTATACATCCTTGTTGATCAAAAATTTTCGCTATTACATATATTGATTTATCAATCATTTCTTTTTTCCTCCATTTCTTTCAAATTTTTCAAAAATTCTTCTTTATTCTTTATTTTTCCATCTACATATTTTCTATACAATTGGTACCCTATTTCTGGATTTTTATATTTATATACATATTGATGACTCCATATGTTAAATAAATAATCCTTTCCGCACCAAAGTTGTATTTCTATTGGATACGCCATATTATCTCTTTGATAATATAAATGAATTGCTCTATATCCGTCATCTATCTTCTTTCCGTTTCGTAAATCTACTACACGAAAATAATCCGGATATTCACGAGGGTATTCTTCAAATTTTAAGCGAAATCCTAATATGTCATTAAAACATTGTTTAAACCCTCCGCCTGTTTTAAGAGTCTTTTCATATTTCCTTTTAATAGAATCTTCACTTTTAAAACGAGATCCAATAAGATTTTCTTGAAATATTGTATCTATATAGCTTGCCCTATATTTTTCTATATCATCTAAAATTATCGGTAATGGTGTCTTTCGAAGTGAAATCTGCTTTAAACTTCTTCCTAATGTTGAATGATATGATAAAATATCTAATACTTCTTTCGAAATAAATTGATCCACCTATTTCACCTCCATATATTTTAACATTATATTATTTCTATTGTATACGTGTTTAATTTTCTTTTAATGCTATTCTAGCATATTCATATATTTTCTACAATGAAAAAGCCACTGTAAATATTACAATGACTTTTCTGTATTTTTATTTAGATGTCTTTTGCAACGAATATAATTTAAATGGGTATTTTGTTTAGAATTTTTCGTTTTATTCTGATTAATTTACCGTTTTACTTTATAAACTGATTTCTTAAGTGCTACGGGATCTTAAATGTTTTTGCTACTGAATTTTTTGCATGCAAAACATCTGCAATTATATATTTTATTTCCTCTTGCCACTTATACATAATTATTTTCCCTCTCTTTTTATCTCTTCAATTTACTATCAATCTTATACCAATGTTTCTTTATCTGATTTCTTATATTACTTTCAAGTAACTTACTCTGACTAAATATATCATCTGCCTTATAGACATAACTAAGAAAGTTTCCATAACTTTTAGAATTTTTATTGGCACCCAAATGTGTATATGAACGATAAACCGCCTTTTTCCCTGCATTAAAAGATTTTTCATCTTCAGTTTCATTTACTTTTTTTATTTTTCTATATGCTCTGCAATAAAATTTAAACAAACTTTTATCTCTTATCCGAACACTCTTTCCATCAAAAGTAAATCCCAAATAATTAACAAGATTGCTTTGGCCTTTTAATTTTCTGATTTTACCATTACCATAGAAAAAGTGTTCTGTTTTATCTTCATTTAATTCTAAATTTGGAATATCATCTCTAACATTATATATAAATTTTGAAATTTTATTTGTTCTTCCATTACTGACTTCTTTTTTTGTCATTGGAATAACAATTATAATATCATCACAATATCTTCTGTATAATCCCTTGTGTGATGTAACATAATCATTAATTTTTTTATCGAAATCAATCATATATACATTTGCATATACAGCACTGATGGATGATCCTTGAGGTATTTGATAGTCTTTAACATTTTTATGAAGATATTTTTTCTTAAATTGTTGAAACTCCTGTGTTTGAAAATACTTATCCAATTGACGCATATCTCTTTGGAGTTTGTCCTTTTCAAATTCTATATCTGCTGCTTCAATATATGTGAATCTTGTAATATTCTTATAAATAGCATAATCTGCTGGATCTAAAGATTCTTGCCCAATCACACATTTAATTTTTTCTTTTAAATATTTATGATCTAGTTTGTCAAAAAATTTGCTAAAATCTCCTACAAAAATATATGCTGATTTACATTTTACAATATATTCAAATACTTCTTTCGCAAAATCAATATTACACTTTCCAGGCATACAATTTCTATATGCAGTCGAAACTTTACCAATTCCTTTTGATTTCACATAATTATTGTACTGATTATTAAGACGATTTCCATAATACTCATAAATAAATCTATCAATATGTGCAGCATAATATATATCTCGCACCTTCTCTTTGAGAAATTTATGTCCTTTTAAATCATTTGTATACTTACTACAATTCATCTGAAAATGAATAAATGGATAAAACCCATGTTTACTAACCCATTTAATATTCTGTACTTTTTGTTGATACTCTTTATGGTATTTTTTTACATCAAAATGTGTATAAAATTTATCTTGATATATCTGTTTACTCATTCTTTCTCCTAAAAGCTTACTGACTAACGACCGGTAGATATCTGATATCAGTAAGCATTAAAATCAATTGGACCCTGTTTTACAAGGAACTCTACCATCCTCCAGATACGATGTTATGTATAATAATATTATCAGCGGTATATTGCTGAGAATAGGAGGAAATACAATGGACAATGTAATTGACATTATCAACTGCATAATATTGATTCTTGTCAAGAACGTTCTTGACACAGAATACTTAAAACCCTTATAGCCATTTCTATAAGGCAAAGTAGCATTATTTTACTCTAACAATAATATCTAATCTCACCAAACTGCTCAATCCATTTTTCAATTATCTGACCACTGTTAGCCTCAATTGATCTCATTAACTTCTTTAAAGTTCTCACAGGAATTTGTGATTTATTATGACTCAAAATTGTCTTTCCTGTACTTGTAATCCATACTTTTGTTGCATTTGCTGTTGCCTTTCCTTCTGCTATATGGACATGTATAGGCTCCAATGGATTATTTTCATTCGACCAAAAATAAATACTATATGGTCCAACTCTAAATATTTGCGGCATTCAGAATCCCTCCTTCTTGAGAAAATTCTATAATTAAATGTGCATTATCTCGAATAAGTTGCTTAAAATACATCATTTCTGACTCTGAATAACCGTGAACTTCCCATGTATAATCTGGTAACCAGCAAATAGCATCATGAAATCCACCTGTTTCATCTGGTGTTTCAATATATACTTTTACTTTTCCATCTGGATACATCTCTGAATGCGTAATTTCTGTATCATCATTTAATGTCATATATGGATACATCATATTCTTTCACTCCTTACTTCCGTTCAGTTCATCTTTATGACATTTTATCACAATTGAATTACTACCACAATAAAAAAGCCATTGTTAATTTATGGAATATTTTTTATTAAGAAACACCTATTTGCAATGGCTTTATATTTAGTATTTTATTCTTTCGAATTACGATGTTAAATGATTATTTTGTTTAGAATTTTTGGAACAATTTGTTCTTATTTATACAATTTATTTTATAAACTGATTTCTTAATGTCCCTGGGACCTTAACGGGACCTAAATCATATCATGGACATTTTGAGAGATCACAAATAAACTGATTCTTCACGATCGAACATAATCCATCGATCTGTTTTCTCATATCGGTATATCCACAGACAATATAAATATCATCCACAACAGAGATATCGCCTAACATGAGAATGCCCCTATAAGTTTTAATGTCTGTTCCAGTAACCGTGGATCGGTCTGATTACTGATCCGAAGAACAGCCTGTCCGATCTGAAGTTCCATTGCTGCGGCAGGTTTTGTGATCTGTACAATATCTTCTTTAGAAGACTGTCCATAAAGATCGGTTGACTGGTCTGGAATGATCTCCATTTTTACAATTTCCTGATGGATCGCCTGAAACCTGTCTTTTCCTGCTGGTTCTGGAAATTCACAAGCCTGCTTGCGAAAACGGCGGACCCAGTTATAAAAAGTTCCTGGATTGATGTCATGTTCCAGACACCACTGGTGATCAGAAAGTCCGCTCTGTCTGCATTCCATGATGATCTCATACTGTTCCTGTTCGGTACGTCTTTTTGCTCTCATTGTACTCCTCCATAATTGTAGTAAAGTACTAGCATTTTCATTCATCTAGCAAACGATGGAATTAAAACGCTAGCATCTAGCAATCATTATGACAGGATTTATGTGGATTGAAAATCCACCCTTAGATAAAGCGCTTACCTTGCAACCACAAGGAATACACTCAATACAGAAGTTACCTTTTCACATAACCCCTTAAATTAAGTTCTCAGGATCCCAATGTGTATTATCATCGATTTTAGATAAAAAATTATCTTCAAATTCTTTTTCAGTATATGTAAAGACCCCCTTAAAATATATTTTTTCAAATTTCTCTAAACCAAACCTTATAAATTTTTTCTTTGCTTTCTTATGAAAATGTTTACTTATTGCAATTTTTGAACTATCTTGTTGTTTCATTTCATTCTTCTTACAAAAATTTTTCTCTTCGTTATATACCAATACAAAATACACGTTTTCTCTACAAAATGATATATTTTTTTGTACAATATCATTGAAAATAAGTAAGCTGTCATATATTTTATTATATACATTATAAATTTTATTATTTTTCATTACTCCATTTTTAAATTCAATAAAAAATAATTTTTCTTCCTTTCCAATGTATAAGGCATCACTCGAACATGGAGTATCTGACAAATTCATTTCTTTTATATAGCTCTCTTTTACCTTATCAAAATTTATCACCTGTATTTCTGAATTCGTCATATATTTGGGTGCTTTTCCATCAGAATCTCGAGAAGTATCTTTAAAAGAAGATAAATTATCTTTAAATATCTTTATATCTTCATACTTCAGCATTTCCATACTCTATATTCTCCAATTCTTGCAATGGTTTTGCTAATTTTGCATAAATTTTTTCAGTTTCTTTTGTCACATCCACAATTGAAGTTATTCCATGTTCCTCATTAGCAAGATAATAATTACACTTCTTTTCAATCGCATATTTCTCAGAATACACCTCAATTGCATTCAAAAAATAAGGACTATGCGTATTCAAAAGAATATTTGTATTAAATTCCTTTTGAATTAAGACAATAATTTCCGCAAATTTCAATTGCCACTCTGGATGGAGATGAATTTCTGGCTCATCCAGAATAATAATTCCATTTTCATCAATATTTCCATTTTGTAATAATCGTCTTAAAATAACGAAACTCTTCATTCCTGTAGATAAATTCACCATCTTTAATTCACCATTTAATCTATCAGTTTTATAAATAAAAGAATCCCTATCCTCAGACAAAAGATCACCGTCACATACATCGCACATTTTGTTTAGAATTTTTTCTAATTTTTTCTGTACAATAAGTTCATCAATCACAGAAAATCCGTCTGTTTTTCTATCTCTCGCTAATTTCATCAATAAATCATGTCGATGTTCAAACTCATTAGCCCAAATCTGCCAACGAAAATCCCCCAAATCATCCAAAACAAATGGATCATCTATATAAATGATATCTTTGTTCAAATTCATATAATTTTCTATAATAATATCTTCATTCTTTATTACTATAAATTCAATACAATCTTCTTTAATATTTAGTTTAACAGCAGTTTTTTCCCCTACATTATTTAAATGTCCAACTTTCATTGCAAATTCTGCTTCCAGTCTTTTTTGCAGAATCATTTTTTGTATTTCACCATCTTCAAGATTTAAAAAGATATAAATTCTTTCTGCCAATTTTTCTAAAGCTTCTTGCTCTATATATTGGTCAAAATTTTTATCTCTATTTATAAAATATTCTTCTATCTCTTTCTCTATAAGTCGTATATCCCCCAAAAAGCTTTCTTTCTGCTCGACAAAAAACTCAGCTAAATCCATCGTATTAAACCTCCGAGTAAGTCGATTAGCCGCTTCATGATAATAACTACTTAAAGCTCTAGAAATAGACTTTATTCTTTCTTCCTTAATTTGTTCTTCAATCCTATGAAACGCACTAAATACACAAAAAAGCATTTTTCCTATCGTACTTTTTCCTGTATTATTCTCTCCTGCTATAACTGTAATACCATCTAATTTGATATTCGCAACATTAATTTTTCCTACATTTTCAAGCTCCAGTCTCATAATACCTTCCATTCTATATATTGTACTCAAATATCCTGATATCCATTAATCATACCTTAAACCTCTTTTCATAAGAAGCTATTTTTCTACACACTCATACTATGCTCGTAATCTTCCATTCATAGCAATATATATGAGTTTTCCTTTATGACAATTTTTCAGAATTTCATTATAATTTTTCAAATTAAATATTAATAAAATATTGGCAATATTCTTTTAACTCTTTCCTTTAATTTCATATTGTTTCTATTACTTTTATTATACATAAAAAGCTGTAAAATTCAATGTAGATTTTTACAGCCTCTCTATTTCTGATAAAGTATAATAATCTTTAAAAATTTTTAATTACATCTTCAGAAATCTTAAGTTATTTTAAATTAAATAACTTTATAAAAGACTCTTCAAAAACTCTTCTGTACTTTCCGCTTTATTAATACCACTTCCTACAATTGGAATTATTCCTCTATTTTTAAGCACTTCCTCTTGAATTGGATTTGGAGTTGGTAAAAATATATAAGACGTTGGTCTCTTATTTGTATTACTATTTTTCCAAATTTGATCTAATTTATATAGTAAATATCGTATATTAATATCTGATAAACTATATCCAACAAAAAGAATTGATTTCCCCAGCATATCTGAACGTAATTTAATATCAAGTGGAGATTCAAAATCTAGTCTTGAAAAATAACTACTTTCTGTCAAAACAATTGAATCATCTGTAATCGTATCTCCATGAAACTTTATTATTTGTGGAATTCCTTCTTCTATATCAACTAAATCATCAACACCAACTATTTTCTTGTATTTTTTGTCCCATGCTCTAAATGCAGTTTCTAAACATTGATCATAATTGGTTGTATATATTAATGGGAAATTTAAATTAACAATGGATTCGTATATTGATGATTCCTTTATCTTCTGTTCTTCCACATTCCAATTTTGATCCATCCAACTTCGTAATTCCCCTATACGTCCCTTTTTAATATAATAATATTCTGCAAGTGTTAAATTATCCCCATATTGTTTGAATATCTCTGTATCATATCCTAAATCTGCTGCAATTTTATCAATTAACTTTGACCAAGTCGGTAATCCTAATGTTGCAGAAATTCCAGCTCCAATAAACAATATTGTATTTCCATTTTTTATAGATTCTTTTAATTCTTGTATCATTTTTCCTCCAAATATTTTTTTAATTCATTGAGTGCACGTCTTCTCATAGAAATCTTATTCTTTTCCTAATTCTGCAAATGTTTTATCATATCCTTCAGGTTCAAAAACACAATCCCATTGAAAATCTCGATCTCCCCGTGGTTGTGATACAATATGCCCATCTATAGTTCCTTCAAAAGTATGAATATGCATTCCATCACAGAATGCCAACACTGTTTTCGCACATACCTCTGCTGTTCCTATTTTTGAAAAGATATTGCTGAATTTATCCGCTTGTAAAGAATCCCAAAAAATTTGTGTTAAACCACCTGGTAAATTACCAAAATCCTTAATCAAAAGTCCTGTTTGTTCAACCAATACGTGTCTTCCTATTTCTTGGAATGCTTTCAAAGCTTTATCTGTAACTATTTCTTCCATATTGTCACTTTGTATTTCATTTATTTTTAATTCAACTGGAAGAATTCTTATATTTTCTGAGTTAAGAATTTCTTGAACTTCTTGTAATTTAAATTTATTTGAAGATACAAAATAAATATCCATAACAATCCCCCTTAATTTTTTCTAAGTGCTAGTAGTAAAAATCGATTAATTTCTTTCTCTATAATAATAGCCTTTTTCTTTATTGATTGCAGCTTCTACTAATTTCACAGTTCTATTAGATACAATCAGCACTGTAACATAAAGTTTATTTAATTTTTCCATAATCTTTTGTATCCTTTGTTTTCTCTATTTTGTATTTCTTTCTCCATACTCGTCTCTCCATATACACTCATCTGTGATATTAAAAATGACTGCTCCAACCCCATTTTCCTTATTTTATCTAACCAATTATAAATCATTGTTTTAGAATAAACAGGATTTCCATTTTCGTCTATTTTTCTTTCAAGTGCACGTGCTATTAATGCATACTCATTTTCTAACTTTATATCAAATACTCCTTGATCATCTGTATTTATGGATGTCCAAATTTGAGAAGAATTATTTAATTTTTCTTGATCAAATGTTAATCCTTCATTATAAAATTGAGTAATTATAGTGGTTCAGTTGTCAAGACAAAAATCTAAGACTTTTATAATGAACTGATAGGTTGATAAGTTACTGTATCTGTAGAAACGTAAGTTAGATGTACTAGTTCCCTTCACAGATAATTAAGCTACATATGACATCAGTATTGCAGGATAATAATATTCTGCTGGTGTATGATAATCCAATGCAGAATGATATCTTTCAAAGTTATAAGTATGAACATATCGTTTAATAGCAGCTCTGGCTTCCTTGATATTATTATATTGTGTCAGATAGGCTTCTTCATACTTGAAGCTTCGAAACCATCGTTCGATCATGATATTATCTGCCCAGCGACTTTTACCATCCATGCTCTGGCGAATACCGTTTTCTTTTACAAAATCGATATATTGCTGGCTGGTAAACTGGCATCCCTGATCAGAGTTCAAAACCTGAGGTTTGGCTATCTGAAATGCTTTGTTTAACGCATTGATCACCATTCGGGTATCGAGAGTATCATCCACTTCCCATCCGACAATACAGCGGCTGTACCAGTCGATCACTGCAGTCAAATATAGAAATCCATGTTTGATCTGGATATATGTAATATCAATGGACCATGCCTGATTTGGCTTATCGATGACAGCGTTGCGGAGTAGATAAGGACAGACTTTTGCCTGTTGCATACGCTTAGACAGGTTCATCTTAGGATAGATCGGATGAATGTCCATTTCATTCATATATCGTCTAGCTTTCCGACGACCAACTCGATATCCTCTGGCTTTTAACTGTGCAGACATCTGCCTTGCACTCCAGGTTGGATTATCTGTATGAAGATGATCAATGATTTCTTTACATGCCAGTTCATCATCAGATACTGAAGATCCTTTGTAATAAATACTTGTACGGTTGATATCAAGTAAGCTGGCGCCAACAGAAGTAGGAAGTTCTTTAGTCGTCAAAAGGTTTCGGACTAAATTTACTCTCGTAGTCAGG
>OGSS01000152.1_pt1 | contig 90991 bp, 79 predicted proteins | sample 1553591 | NCBI WGS metagenome assembly OGSS01 (sample SAMEA2580061, study PRJEB22360) | human gut metagenome | biome: human gut; feature: human-associated habitat; material: faeces | place: Denmark | collected 2008/2010
CGATTGCCTTGATTCTGCTTCAGTCGTTTAAGGATCACGGCTTTCTCAATTTCGTCTAGTGTGCCGGTGCTTGTTACATCCTGAGGAGCCTGTGCCGCTTCCATCACTATATCCTCGTCAAAACACGGTTGGATTGAATTTTCTCCTTCATGTGAAAGTATGACGAACCGCTGCATTACATTTCTGAGTTCACGAATATTCCCCTGCCAGTTCCTGTTTTCCAGAAGACGGTAATTGTCTTCAGACAGGGTTGGCAGAGGCAGGGAATATTTCTGACTGTAATGGTTAAGGAACGACATGGCGAGGGGACGAATGTCTTCCCTGCGCTTGTCAAGAGAAGGAAGGGTCAGGCGGAGGGTGTTCAGCCTGTAATACAAATCAATACGGAATTTTTCCTCCCGGATCATTTTCATAAGGTCACTGTTGCTGGCGGCAATGACCCGGATATCAATGTAAATATTGCGCTGGGAGCCGATTCTGCGGATTTCCTTTTCCTGGAGTGTCCGTAACAGTACGCTTTGGAGTTCCAAAGGCATGGAATTGATTTCATCCAGAAAAATGGTGCCCTTATGGGCAAGCTCAAACAGTCCCCGCTTTCCACCTTTGCTGGCGCCTGAAAAGGCACCCTCCTCATAACCGAATAATTCGCTTTCCAGAAGAGACGCAGGAATTGCGGCGCAGTTGACCGCTACAAATGGTTCTTTTGCTCGGATGCTGGCATTATGGATGCTCTGCGCCAATAACTCTTTGCCGGTACCGCTGTCACCACCGATTAATATATTGGCATCTGTGGCCGCATAGGTTTCTGCCTTTTTCAAAAGCTGCCCCATGACTTTGCTTTCTGCAATAATATCTGAAAAATGATATCTGGCAAAAAAACCAGTATTCCGTATCTCTGTCCGTACTCTTTGTTCCTGCTCCTGGATGTCACGGGCCCTGCGGAAAATCGCAACGATTCTCTTCTTACCCTTTTCTTCAAAATGGCTTTTTTTAATGTAGTAGTCCTGACCCAGTATTTTCAGGACTTTTTCTCGATCCCTGCTGTTCATGAGAAAGTGCCGGATATATCCCGCAACCAGAGTGTCGTCTGTGTTATCAACCTTTCTTCCAATCAAGGCCTGTTCATCTGTCTTGAATATATTTCCCATTTCTTTGTTGGCCACGATAAATCTTCCGTCTTCAATCGAGAGAACACCCTCTGTGATCGAGGAAACTGCCTCATTGAAACATTTTAACTGCAGCTTTTCCCTTTGCCTGGCGTCAATGATGGACAGAGCTTGTTTGACAGCATTTCTCAGCGCATGCTGCCCGGAGTAGACCGGTAATACTTTTATCCCGCATGAATTGCCGGTCCGGTATGCCAGGGTTCCTCCACCCACCAGGGCATCCATACCGTCAGCGCTTCCCTGACGGACCAGGCGGATGATATCTTCCCTGGACCGGAAGGGATACAGAGTCAGACTGCTGATTCCCAGAAGTTCTTTTGCTGCCTGAAGGTTATAACTCTTTAGATAATCTTCAAACATTAGCAGCCCAATCCGCGGGCCGTGACTTTTTGCGGCTTTTAAGGTTTCCATAAGTTCAAGATCTCCTGGTTCTGCTCTTACAGAGACTGCTTCTGGTATATTCTGCTCTATTAGATTTGCAGTTGCGCCTCTGCTGATGATAGCATCAGGAACACCGTTTGCCCGGAACATGTTTCTCAGATGGCTGATTAAGGTATTCTCAGCAATTTCCCATTCTAAAATGGTTGGATTAATCTGGAGAGAGCCGCATACAGCATTGATGTCATTCATCATTCCCGGATAAACAGAGATAATCAACAGTTCATTTTCATACATGGTTTTACCTCGAAATTTATTATATTATTTGGTTTTGATTTAGTACACTGGAAACAATATATGTCTAATTATAAGACACCAGAGACGAAAAGACAAACATTAAAAGAAGGTGATTGCCGATTTTAAATGCCTTTTATAAGAAAAATAGTTGGCATGGAAGTTGCTATATATAATAGCAGGATAGGTACATACCAGAATAGGTACATACCAGAAAGGAGAAGTATACATGATTCATATTAATTTAAATGGAGGTTTCCTGCGTGACGGAAATGTCTGCAGTTACGGAGAAATCTCTCCTGAGGCCGGGCGTGAGAATACGATTGCTTATCAAATTCTTCGTTCCCACAGTATATCCCCGGACCCGGCTCAGATGCAGATTCATTTTGACGCACTTATTTCCCAGGACCTGACCTATGTGGGCATTATCCAGACGGCCAGAAGCAGCGGAATGAAGCAATTTCCCATTCCTTATGCAATGACCAATTGTCATAATAGTCTTTGTGCGGTGGGAGGAACCATCAATGAAGATGACCATGTATTTGGACTGACAGCGGCCCATAAATACGGAGGAATCTATGTTCCTGAAAATCTGGCGGTCATGCATACATATGTCAGGGAAGAAATGGTGAAATGCGGAAATATGATACTGGGCTCAGACAGCCATTCCAGATATGGCGCGCTGGGAACAATGGGATTTGGTGAAGGCGGGCCGGAGCTGGTCAAACAGCTGTTGGAGAGAACATATGATATACCGGCGCCGGAGGTGGTTTTGTGTTATCTCACCGGAAAACCGCCCAGAGGGGTGGGCCCCTTAGACATTGCTCTTTCCATTATCGGGGCAACATTTAAAAATGGAATAGTCAAAAATAAAATCATCGAATTCGCCGGTCCCGGCATGAAAAATCTTTCCGCAGATTTCCGGTGCAATATTGATACCATGATGGTTGAAAGTTCTTGTCTGTCCTCTATATGGGAAACGGATGAGGTGACTGAGAATTACTATGGGATCCATGGACGTTCGGAGTATTTTAAGCCGCTGAAAGCCTCTGGGACTGCATACTATGATACCATCATTACAGTTGACTTAAGCAAGGCACAATCCATGATTGCCATGCCGTTCCACCCCAGCAATGTATATACCATCCATGAGTTCCAGGAACATGCCGGGGACATATTCGCCTCTGTCCAGAAGGAAGCAGACGAGCTGTTCGGAGTTGGATCCCTTTCCTTTAAGGATAAGGTGAAAAACCACAGGCCGTATGCGGATCAGGGCAGTGTTGCAGGGTGCGCAGGCGGACTTTACGAAAACCTTATGGAAATGGCGGCCATACTTGAGGGTGAAAGTCTTGGAAATAGCGGATTTAATGTAACTGCCTATCCGTCCAGCATGCCGGTAAACCTGGCTCTGACCCGGGCGGGGGCAGTCGAAACTCTTTTGAGTTCTGGGGTGATTATGAAACCGTGTATCTGCGGTTCCTGCTCCGGATATGGAGATACACCTGCAAACCAGGCATTTTCTATACGTCACGCAACACGTAACTTCCCCAACCGGGAGGGAAGCAAGCCCAATGAAAAACAGTATAGTTCAGTTGCGCTGATGGATGCCAGATCCATTGCGGCGACAGCTGCCAATGGAGGACGGATTACCGCTGGTACGGATGTGGTATACACGGTTCCGGATATGACATATACCTTTGATCGCAGTGTTTATGAAAAGCGGGTATTCTACGGATACGGCAAGGCAGACCCGTCTGTAGAGATCGTATCCGGGCCCAATATAGTGGATTGGCCTGAAATGGAACCGCTGGGAGAAAACTGCCTTCTGAAGCTTTCGGCTGTCATCCGGGATAAAGTGACGTCCACAGATGAGCTGATTCCATCAGGAGATACTGCCTCCTACCGATCTAATCCCATCCGCCTTGCAGATTATACCCTTTGCCGCAGGGTACCGGGATTTGCCGGCATTTGCAGAGAGATTCAGGCTGATGAAAAGAAGCGCATGGAAGGAAATGTGCCGGAGCATCTGATGAATGTGCTCTCACATTTCGGCAATCCAGAAGAACTTGCCGGTAATACACAGTACGGCTCCTGTCTTTTTGCAGTAAAGCCTGGCGATGGGTCAGCCCGGGAACAGGCAGCCTCCTGCCAGAAGGTACTGGGCGGCCTTGCAAATATATGTGCGGAATATGCCACTAAGAGATACAGGAGCAACTGCATCAACTGGGGAATTCTTCCGTTCGTGCTTCCAGAAGGCGGGGATTTACTCTGCGGGACAGGGGATTATATCTTTATATCTGGTATTCGTGATATGATTAAGGAGAATCAGAGGGAGATACCCGCAAAGGTTCTGACCGGAACTGGAGAAACGTTTCATATGACACTGATGATGGGAGAGCTGACAGAATCGGAACGGGATATCCTTTTGAAAGGATGCCTGATCAACTATTATAAAGAGTTATCGGAGGATTAAGAAGATGAAAAATTATCAAATCAGCAGATTTTGCTGGCTGGAATTTAATATGGACAATCTCAGGGACAATTTTTTGTCTCTGAAAAGAATGGTGGGTCCGGATGTAAAAATCATGCCGGCTATCAAGGTAAATGCGTATAGTCATGGTATTGTGGCCTGTGGAAAGGTTCTGGAAGAATGCGGAGCGGATTATCTGGGAGTGGGAAGTATAGATGAAGGCATTTTGCTGAGAGAAAATGGTGTTAATATGCCGATTCTGATTTTTGCAAGCAATCTGATTCAGGAGACTGCTAATTTATATGTCCAGTACCATTTGATACCCACCATCCTGTCCCTTGACGCTGCCAGGTCATTTTCAGAGGCGGTTTCAGAACCCTCCGATGTCTTTATCAAGATAGACACGGGAAGGGGAAGGATTGGGGTGAATGCTGAGGAATTTCCGGACTTTTTCAGGGAAGTTTCCCATATGCCCAATCTTCATGTAGAGGGCGTATACAGTCATATGGCGGCGGTGAACTGGCCGGATGAGGGTGCGGATTACGCTGTATGGCAGTATTCCCGGTTTAAGGCCGCTATGGATGCAATCGGTGAGGATGCAGACCGGATTCCGTTCAGGCAGCTGGCCAACACGCCGGGCTGCATTGCACTTCCTGATATACGTATGAGCGGAATTTGTCCGGGACGCGCCATGTGGGGATATTCACCACTGACGAGAAGGGCGGAACATCCGGAGCTGAAAGCGCCCCTGGTCAGCTGGAAGAGCCGTCTGGTCCACGTAAATGAAGTGATAGGCGGGAAATTCGGAGAAAAATATAAGGCAGTAAAAATGGATGCGCCAAAACGAATTGGTATCATGGCGGGCGGCATGGGTGATGGAATCAGTCCTAAGATTGCGGGGGGATATGTTCTTTTGCATGGCAGAAAGTGTCCGGTTGCCAGCACTGTCTCACTGGAACATACCATTCTTGATCTTACCGACTTTCCGGACGCAAAGCCCGGTGATGAAATTGTGATTCTTGGCCGCCAGGGTGAGGTGGAAATAACTCTTGAACAGCGTATGGAAGAATGGGGACTAACTGTTCCACGCATCTGGACCGAGATATCCGCCCATCTGGACCGCCACTATTACCGGGATGGAAAGCTGTGGGCCGTGGCAAAGGATGAGCGGTTCATACTGAATGAAAACTAAAAATAATGATTGTAAGAGGGGAAAACCATGAAGAAAAGGAAAATCAGCGACATAACAATGATTCTGATTGCAATGATCTTAGGTTCGCTGGCAGGCATCATTATAGGAAAACCAGCGTCATATATCGGATTTATCGGAGATATCTGGCTGAACTTAATGAAGATGTTTTTGGTGCCCATCGTGGTGTGTATGCTTGTAAAAGGCATCAGCAGCATGGACAGCCCGGAAGCCCTGGGCAGGATTGGAATAAAAATAATCGTATTTTATATCTTCACAACCATCTGTGCAGGAGTTCTTGGCATTGGTGTCACCAGTATCCTCAACCCGGGCAGCGGCTTTAGCTATGAGGCTGCCACAGAGGAAATTGTGGTCAATGAGATGCCCACAATTGCGGAGTTTTTTAAGAGTATGTTTTCCAGTAATATTTTTGCCACCTTCTCTTCCGGCGATATGATGCAGGTCGTTATTATTTCCTGTATTATCGGCGTTGCCATTGTGCTGCTGCCGGAAGGTAAAAGGGAGCCGGTCCGCAATTGGTTTGTGGCTATGAGCGACCTTGTGATGTCTATTATCAATATTGCTTTAAAGCTGGCTCCTATCGGTGTGTTCTGCCTCATGGCATCGTCACTGGGAAAATATGGTGTCGGGCTTCTTGTCACCATTGGAAAGATTCTTGGTACCTTTTATCTGTGCTGTGCGCTTCATCTGATCGTAGTTTACTGTCTGCTGCTCTGGATGCTTACAGGCATCAGTCCAGTCACCTTCATGAGAAAGGCATTTAACACCTTTGCTACCGCGGCAAGTACATGCAGCAGCAACGCTGTTATTCCGGTCAGCATGGAAGTTGCCACACAGAATTTTGGATGTGACGAGTCAGTGGCATCTCTGGGTATCCCTTTGGGAGCAACCGTCAACAAGGATGGCGTAGCAATCCTCTGTGGTGTTGTCCTTATCTTCAGCGGTCAGGCCATGGGAATCCCTCTCACAATCACACAGATCGTTAACATTCTGTTTGTTACAACACTGGTTACCAGTGCGGGCTCCGGCGTTCCGGGAGGCGGATTGATGAATCTTATGATCGTAGGAACAGCAGTCGGCATGCCTCTGGATATTGTTCTCATGGTAGGAGGATTCTATCGTTTCTTCGATATGGGAACCACCTCCATGAACTGTCTCGGTGACATGTCCGCAACCGTCATCGTAGACCGTCTGGAGAAGCGACGTGCCGCAAAGTTGGAAAGAAAAACTTCAGTGATGAAAGAGAAAAATTATGAATGCTCAGAATAATGGAAGAACCTTAAGCTGTATAGACTGCGGAAGCTTAAACTGCAAGAAGAGAAACGGGAAATATCCGAATTTCTGCCTGACACAGGATGTTACACAGAAGGAGGCAGCAGAGCTGGAGAAACTGTATATGGAAGACGACGAGAACCACAGGGTGGCAATCGCGGGTGCGCAGGTAGAATCTGAATACTCAGGAATCTATACACGTGTGGAAGAAATCATGGAATTCGCGAAACAGATTGGCGCCAGAAAGATTGGAATAGCCACCTGTTCAGGGCTGATAGAGGAGAGCCGTGTCTTTGCAAAAATCCTGAGGTTCAATGGATTTGATGTATATGGTGCTATCTGCAAAGTGGGATCTAAGGATAAAACATCCATTGGCCTGGAGAAAGAATACACAAAGACAGGACCCGTTATGTGCAACCCCATTCTACAGGCAAAAAAGTTAAATGAAGCAGGAACCGAACTAAATGTGGTCGTGGGACTGTGCGTGGGCCACGACAGTCTGTTCTATAAGTATGCCGAGGCTCTGACGACCACATTGATTACAAAGGATCGTGTACTTGGCCATAATCCCGCGGTTGCGCTGTATCAGACAGGTTCTTACTACAAAAGGCTTTTGGAAAAACCGGTTGTGGAATGGAATGATTAAAACTTCCTTGAAACCATTCGAACTGAAAATACCCCAGCAATTCGGATGTGACAAGTTCATTTACTGCAGTGATGCCGGACTGGCATCACAGGCTAACCGTAACTTCAAACACCTGGGGAAACGTGCTTTTATCGTTACCCAGTCAATCAAAAAGCTCCGTGCTGAAGATAAAGCTGCTGCACTTAATCAAGATGGATACAAAAGACGCTCCGATAACAGGAAGATTACTTTTGAAGATATCTAAGACGATGAATCAAATGAGCTCTGCTATAAAGAAATATCAGGGAAGCCGCAGAGCGGCTGGCGACAGAGGCAAAGAAATGGAATGCGGAGATAAATGGATAACAAAAAGAATCTGGACTGGCAGAACATCGGCTTTACATACCGCCAGACTGATAAACGCTATGTATCATACTACAAAGACGGAACGTGGGATGACGGAACTCTGACGGACGACGTGTCAGTCACGTTGAATGAATGCGCGGGCATTTTCCAGTATTGTCAGGAAATCTTCGAAGGACTGAAGGCATACACTACCAGGGAGGGCAGTATCGTTACCTTCCGCCCGGATCAGAATGCGGAGCGCATGATGAATTCGGCAAAGGGCCTGGAAATACCGCCTTTTCCCAAGGAGCGGTTTCCGGATGCGCTGGATCAGGTGGTGCGGGCCAATGCAGCCTGGGTGCCGCCATACGGAAGCGGGGCCACACGCTATGTGCGTCCCTATATGTTCGCGTCGTCTCCGGTGATTGGCGTGAAGCCGGCAGAGGAGTATCAGTTCCGAATCATTTGTACGCCGGTTGGACCGTATTTTAAGAGCGGCGCAAAACCGTTGAGCCTGTGCGTCAGCGGCTATGACCGTGCGGCTTCCCTTTCCCGGGTGCTGCGCATCCAGCCAGTGCATGAAACTTTCCACTACAGGCTTCTGATCCTTCTAGCGGCGTTTGTAGACCTGTATATAAGACAGCCCCGCTGCCTTGTAGCTGCGTTCTTCGGCGCATGTCTCTGAATGCAATTTTTATCAGCCATAGAGAAAAGAATATATTTTTAGAAATTGGCAAAATAAGAAAAGACAGTATGGTCCCCATCATAGTAGTCAGCAAATTGCCAAAAGTAAATAGCAGAATAAAAGTACTTGATGTTGGCGCTGATGATTATATTTCAATTCCTTTTGTAGAAGGGGGAACTCTTTGCTAAAGTAAAGGAATGGATACGTAGAGTTACAGTTTATTGTAAAAAGGTAACATGCGAAGATACATGTATTTATATAAAGGATTTGCTTCTGGATATGAAGCGCAAAAGTGTTTACTGTGGCCAGGAAGAAATTAAGTTCACCAGAACGGATGAGGAAGTGGTAATCAGGCAACTGTGCTTTGAACAACTTAAGCCGGCGATGGAGCAGCTGACTGCTGATGAGCGTAACCTGCTGTACGACATATATTATGAAGGGGTATCAGAACGGTTCCTGGCAGAAAATGGCTGGGGGTAAAAAGCTAAATAAGATATATGATCGAGATAAAGGCAGCCAGGCCCGTTAATATCAGGCGGCTGCCTTTTGAATGAGGAAAAATCAAAGCTTTTGGCTGTAATGTTCCTTTTCGTGGAAAACACCGGATATATATACAGTCCTGCCGGTTTCATCTACCAGAAAAAGAATTACGTATTTTCTGATTGGAATTAGTTCCTTTTTTAGCAGTGACATCACTTCTAAAACTGCTTAAGCCAATGGTATACTTCAATTTTCGGAAGGAAGATTCAATTCTATAATCCAAAAGTCGGGATAACCGCAGCTTCGCGGAATACCCCGGCTCAAAAAGAAAATGCTCTTTTTCAAACGGAATGGCACCGAAGCATGACATCCAGTATAAAGTTTCCGTCCTCCGTATAGCAGGTGGCGTTGCCGTCAAGCTTTTCAGCCGTCGCCCGGATAGTCGGCAGGCCGAAGCCGTGCCCGGGCTCCTGCTTCATGGTGGAAGGGAAGTCCCCTCTCTCCACAGTCAGCCCACCTGCACAGCGGTTCCTGATCCGCAGTAGCAGATAAGCGCCCTTGTAACGGAGCTGAACGCTGGCGGTCCGGTCGCTGTCCGGCAGGACGGACAGCGCCTCCAGCGCGTTCTCCAGTGCATTGGAGAGAATCAGGCAGAGTTCTATGTGGGGCAGCTGCTCCGGGCCAATCTGCGCCGTGATTTTTAACGTGGCTCCCGCTGCTTCAAACCGTCCGGCGAATTGGCCGAACAGGGCGTTTAAGTAGGGATTGGCGCAGTAGTCCACATGAGGCTTGCCCTCAAAATCACCTACCTGTGCCAAAAAGGTGCGGGCGTCCTCTGTTTTTCCCTCCGCCAGCAATCCCGCCAGTGTGCCGCGAAAGGCTTTGATGTCATGATGTAGCTGCCGGATCGCCTGCTGGCTGTCCAACTGGGCCTCCACATATTCCTTTTGCGCCACCAGCATCCGATCCCGCTCCTGTGTGCGGAACAGAAGGATCTGGCGGTATAACGCACTGAAGATGGTCAAATAGGTAATTGGCATCAGCGCCATTATAAACAGCAGCTTCACAATCTCCTGCCGGGCAGGGAGCGGCGTACCCACAGGCACGGACATGGTGACAATCAGGATGTAATAGATCGCGGCTACAGAGGTGAACAGCCACCAACCCTTGGGCGTTTCCGCCTGCAGCTCTAGATAAGGACGGCGCAGGCGCCGCCAGATTACCAGTTCCAAGGCAAGGAACAGCACCACACGGCCGCAGAACAACACGATATATGTATCCCCGCCCAACCTGTCCAAAAGGTTGGTAAGCTGCATAATCCAGAAGGAGCAGGTGTCCGACAGGCAAAAGGTGAAGAAAAACCGGCCGTCCCGGTACTGGGAAAGCAGGAAGGACATCAGGAGCGTGGGCAGCGTACAGGTAAAGAGCGCCACATTCATGAAGCGTTCTGAACCCAGCCGGAACATGAGGGCCAGGTTCAACAGTACCAGACCTGTACACACCATGAAACAGACGGCGGAAGTCACCCGGCGGGAGTAACGGGGCTGAAACAGCAGAAGAAACAAGACCTCCACATGGATCAGCGACCAGAGCATCGACAGATCGCGCAAAATTTCCATTCCTCCACCCCCTATTCCATTTCTTCAAACAGCAGCATCCGGTATTGTTCCTTGACCCTGATATAACGCCGTGAGATCGGCACCCGCTGGCCGCCGCTGATAAACTCATCCCCGTCCATGGCGTCCACGTTGTAAAGGTTCACGATGTAGCTTTGGTGGCACCGCACAAACACATCGCTGTCCAGCTGCTCGGAAAGTTCCTCCAGCCGGCCGGTATGCTGCGCCACCGTTCCGTCCTTACACTGGATAAAAAGGGTATGGCCCCGGCTGGTGATGAACAGGATGCGGCTGTAGGGGAGCGACAGGTACTTGCGGTTCCAGACCAGCTTGACCGTGCGCTCACGATCCCGTGCCAGCCGTTCCGCCGCGCGGCGCAAAAGCTCCTGAAAGGCTTGCCGGCCCACAGGCTTTAACAGGTATTGAAAGGCATACAGGTCATAGGCTTCCCGGTAGAAATCCTGGCTGGTGGAAACAAAGCATATCAGCGCATCGCTGTCCAGTGCACGGATGTGCCGGGCCAATTCCACGCCGTCCATTCCGGTCATGAAAATATCCAGCAGGTATAGATCGAAATGTACACCCACTTCTTCCATCTCGATCAGCAAAGCTTCCGCCGAGAGAAACTGGGCGGTGATATGAGAGCCGTCCAGCATGGCGGCAAGACGCCGCGCGTCTGACTGGTTATCATCACAAATGGCAATCCGCATTGGGACTCGCCCCCTTTCTTTTGGTTACAGTTTCATTATAAAGGAGAAAAAAGAGGCCGGCAATGTTAAATTTGCATCGAAACGCGTTAAATTTGCAATGTCGTCCACGGAACATCCCATTTATGCTATTTTAAAAATTAGTAAAGCATAGGTGGGGAAGGGTATGCCCACCCTGATTGCATGGTTAGGAAACAGGAGGGGCAGCGTGGAGCGAAGGATGGATAGATGGAAGAATGGGAAACAGGAGGTCGGACAGATGCCGGCGAGGGTATATTTCCTGGTGACGGCGCTGGCCCTGCTGTTCTGTGCAGTGCTGACAGCTGCCTTGCTGACCGGGGTTCGCCATTCCGATTTGACGGAGGAAAACAAGGCGGTTTCACTGACGAACGGCTGGATGGACGGAAATGGCTTGCCGATCTCCATGCCTTTGTTTTTGGAATGGTCTGACGGTGCCCGGCACAGCTACCGCGTGATCCTGCCGGAAAGAGACAGCGGCCTCCGCGCCCCCAGCCTGTTTTTCGCCTCCCGCTATTTGAACGCCCGCTTCTATCTGGATGGCGTACCTTTGGGAGAGTGCCTAGCCAAACCGGTCGGTACGGACAATTCACAGGGCAAGATGTTTGCCCTCCTTTCTCTGCCAGACGATTATGGAGGAAAGGAATTGCGCATGGATGTGGAGCTGTTGCTGGGTGAAAACGTCAATTACGAGATTCCCGTGCCCACAATCAACAGTCGGGCGGGAGTCCTTTCCGCTTTTTTAAAAGGCGATTTGTATGGAGTATTGGTTGATATCTTTATCTTCTGCATCAGCCTGATCCTGTTTCTGTTCGGACAGATGAAGGGGCCGCTGCGCCGGAACGGGATGTTTTTATTCAACGGAATGTTTGCAGCGGCCTTTGCACTCTATTCACTGTGCACCTCCGACATGGTGCATCTGTTTTGCAACAACGCCTACCTGATCTACCTCTTTGAGTTTCTGCTGTTGGCGCTCCTGCCCATTCCGCTTGTACTCTCCTTTGCTCAGCAGTGTCACGCCCCATACCGGCGTATTCTGCAGGGGGACGCGCTTGTGTTGATAGGTAATCTATTTGTGCAGGCGCTGCTGCATTTCTGTACGCCGCTGGAGGTACGCAACACCGTTTTTCTCACCCATGCGGCAATGCTCATTTCCCTTTTGCTCATGGTTTCCGCACTGATTTGGGGCTGGAGCGGCGACAGCCGAAAATGGACGGTCCTGACCTTTACGCCCATTTTTGCCGGGACGGCGGCGGATATTGCGCTTTTTTATTTCTCCGATTCCTACCGCTCCTCTTTCTGGATCAAGATAGGCGTGCTTTTCTTCGTGATTCTGCAGACCTGCAGACTGATCCGCAACTATCTGACGTATTGCGAAAACGATCTGAAAAACAGCGTATATCGCCGCATGGCCTACGTGGATGCCCTCACCGGCCTGGGCAATCGGGCGGCTTTCGAGGAGAGGATCGCGGAATTGGAACAACTCCTCCCGGAGTTTACCTCCCTGTGGTGCGTGTGCGCGGACATCAATGATCTGAAGAAGGTCAATGACAGCGCGGGACACGCCGCGGGCGACCGGCTCATCCAAGGCACCGCCCAGGTCCTGCGGTCGGTAATGTGCGGCGCCTGTACCGTCTACCGCACCGGCGGGGACGAGTTCGTGATGTTCATCACGGACCAGCCAGAGAAGGTGGTTGTGGAGGGACGGTGGCGGCTGGCGCGGGTGCTGGAGGATTATAACCGGTCGCATGGAGAAATCAAGCTGAGCATTGCCGTGGGCTGCGACCGCTTCCGTTTCGGTGAAAGTGACACGGTGTCCGAGCTGGTTTCCAGGGCGGATACCCGGATGTATGAGGATAAACGGATTTGGAAACAGCATTGCTGTCCGACGGATGACAACGCTGGGAAAATAAGATAGCGCCTGTGCTGAAACGCGGTCAATACCATATGCGGCCGATGGTTTCGGGAGAATTCTGTTCGCATTATTCTGCGCCTGCCTCTTTTTCTGGAGGTGCTGGCGTCGGGAGCCGCAAGATGAAAGGGAGGTGGAGCGTATGCTCGAATGTGGTTACTGCCACGCAAAGGTAAAATGGAAGGATGATGTTTGCCCCTGCTGCGGGCGGCTCATCATCAACGACAGGGCAAAGCGGCGGATCATTCTCGGCGGTGTGGGCCTGCTCCTGCTGCTGGCAGGCGGAATCGTGCTGCTAGCCCGCTAATCCATACGGGGGAATGCGGCTATGTGGAGGCGGTGAAGGGCCACACCTGCACTTACAAAAGATATTCATGGAAATTATGTAATTGATGAAAAGGAAGCAGCCATAGTAAGAAAAATTTTTGTTGGTATCTAAGAGGGGAAAGTTGAGAAGAGATAAAACATAAGCAGGAAGAACGTGGCGTTAAAACAGTAACAGGAAAGAGCCAAAAGAGCCAGGGCGAGAGTCCCCTGCCATGCAAGAGGAACCGTTGCATATAGCTATTATGAAGGGGCTGTCTGAAATACTATATGGAGACGATGATTTGGATTTTAAGGAGTTTTTAATATAACAGGAAATACCTCTTGCCGCAGATTCATTTTCAATTGGCTGGACTCAGCTTGATAGGGCTGCAGAATCTGAAAGCAGCCCTATCTACTTATATCCCCGTCAAGACCGGTCTAATCTGCTGGAAAATCCACATATATGATTAGCCGGTCTTTTAAAGATTGTTATAACGAAACAGCAAATAGTCAGAGCGGCAATCCGTTATTTACCTTCATGTACATTATATCCCCAAGGCATCTCCATAATATCATCCCCAGGGATGTCAATGTATTCACATGCGGTTTCAATAGCTGCCTTTACAGCGCGGACACAGTTCTGCCTCCGGTTTGGATTATTCCAGTCTCCCAGGTAGTCTTTGGCAATCTCTGAACAGAATACGGAACCCATTTTCTTTTTGAACTCATCTACCATAAGATTGTAACGATGGTATTCTTTTTCATAGAGTCCCAAAGGTTTATCATTACGCGGATCCTTACGTCCGTTCTTTGCACCTACGGCCATGATTGCACCCGACAATGCCCCGCAGTTATTGCCGCTCAGACCTACTCCGCCCCCAAAACCAGCGCACATTTTACAGGTCTCATACGGAACAGAACCGTCCGGAACGGTACCGGCCCGCAGTAATGCTTCATAAACACTTTCACAGCAGTTACAGCCTTTGTTAAGAAAATTGTCCACCCCATATTCGAGAGCGGTTTCCAGTGTATCAGATGTATAAACGTTGTTCTTCATGATTAATTCCTCCTCGCATCATTATAAATTGGCTTCTTTGAAACAGTTATAAAAATAATATCCTCCGGAAATATTATAGCAGTCATATCCATGTCCGCTTAAAATGCGGCAGGCAACGTAACTTCTTAGACCGCTGAGACAATGTACATAGACAGGCATGTCTTTGGGGATTTCCTCCAGCCTGTCCCTGAGTTCATGCAAAGGAATGTGAATGAATCCTGGTACATTTCCCATTTCGTGTTCCTTTGTTGTACGCACATCCAGCAAAGTGACACGGCTTTTATCGAGACTATCAATGCGGTCCCAATGGAAATTTTTTACTTTTCCTGTCATAATATTTTCTATGGCAAACCCGGCCATATTTAGCTGGTCTTTGGCCGCATTGAACGGGGGCGCATAGCATAGTTCAAGATTGACTAAATCAGCCGCTTTCATACCGCAGCGGATGGCGGTTGCCAGAACGTCGCATCGCTTGTCTGCTCCGTCTGCCCCGGCAAATTGTCCGCCCAGGAGACGCCCTGTGTTCTTCTCAAAGAGAATTTTGACTGACAAAGGCTTTGCACCTGGATAATATCCTGCGTGTGAACCACTGTGCAGATAAATTTTGTCAAAATCAATCCCCATTGTTTTGGCTGTTTTTTCGGATATTCCTGTACTGGCCACTGCAATATCAAATACCTTCATGATGGCAGAGCCTTGCGTCTTTTTGTAGCGGGAGTCAATGCCGCAAATCTGATCTGCGGCGATGCGTCCCTGGCGGTTGGCCGGGCCTGCAAGCGCAATATTCTGCTTTGTGCCGGTGATTAATTCACATACTTCGATGACATCGCCAACAGCATATATGTCAGGGTCGCTTGTCTGCATTTTATCATTTACAGAGATACATTCCCGGAATCCTAAAGTGAGTCCCGCGTCTTTTGCGAGAACATTGTTTGGGGAAATACCTATACTCATGATAAGCATTTCTGTTTCCAGGACTCCGTCGGTGGTAGTGACGTACAGCTTCCCATTTTCCCGTTTGACAGACTGAAGGGCACAGCCCAGTTTTAAATTGACATTATGTTTTTTTAATTCGCGTTCCGCAATGACAGCTATTTCACCGTCTACCGTATTGATGATATGAGGGGCAAATTCCACAAGTGTTGTGTCAATCCCGCGTTCCACAAGATTTTCCACCAGTTCTACACCCACATATCCGCCTCCGGCCACCACGGCCCGCTTAACATTGAAGTCAGCTATCCATTTGTCAATTGCCCTCACATCGGGAACGTTTCTCAAAGTGAATACGCCTTCTGTATCCAGGCCTTTGATGGAAGCCGGCTTTACCGGCGATGCGCCGGGCGAGAGGATGAGTTTGTCATAGTTCTCTTCATAAGATTCATTTGTTTCTAAATTTCTTACTGTAACTATTTTTGATTTGCGGTTTATTGACAGCACCTCATGATTTGTCCTGACATCCACACAAAAACGTCCATGGAAGCTTTCGGGTGTCTGAAGAAGCAAATCACGCTCATTTGGGATTGTACGGTTCAGGTAGTAAGGAAGACCGCAGTTTGCAAACGATATGTAGGGTCCTTTTTCAAAAAGAATGATTTCAGCCTGTTCATCAAGGCGTCTGAGTCTTGCAGCAGCGGAAGCGCCGCCCGCAACGCCTCCAACAATTAAAACTTTCATAAGGGTTCCTCCTGGTTATATAGGGTGGTTTTGCTATTTCTCATTAAATGCCTTTTTTACCAAGGCAGCTCCAAGCTGAAAAGCGTGTTGGCAGTCCTGCAAAAACACGGTTTCATGGACTTCACGTTTGTGGGGTTCATCAAACATGGGACAATAGTATTTGCTATAGTCGGTAAACTGGTATGTATCCAGGCTGTACATGGATGTGACATTGCCCAGAACCTTGCGGATGAAGAATTCCACACTATAATCCATGGCCTCCGTGTATTGCTTGTTGCTAGGGCGGTTAAGGGTGTAAATCATACCGCTCTGAACCTTTTTGGGCCAAAGGCTGGTATAGTTCTCATCATATGAGAATTCTGCAAAAAGCAGCCGTTCCAGGAAGCAGCGCATCTCGCCGCTTAAATTTCCAAAATAAATAGGTGAACCAAAAATAAGTACGTCTGCGTCCCGTGCTTCCTCAATAATGGGCGTCAGCTCATCTTGTGCGGCACAATGTCCATAGCTGCTTCCGCCGATTTTTTTACATGCAAAACAACTGCGGCATCCGGTGAAATTATAGTCGTACAGATGAATCATGTCAGTCTTGTCTGCGCCGCCCTGTATGGCCCCTTCTAATGCCTTCTTAAGCAGTGTTGCAGTATTTGCGTTCTTACGGGGGCTTCCATTAAAAGCTAGTACCTTCAACAATCCATTCCTCCTTTTTTATTTCTCCGTATCAATACAATATACCTGGTCCAGAAGCGATCCATCCCGGTACATGATATTAGCGACTGCTTTTTTGCCGTGTTTCAGCGGCGAGGGTATGCCGGTTATCTTTTCAGCCGTGTTTTTTAATGTCTCTATATCAGTAACAGGAAGGCCGGAATTCTGAAGACGGAGCTGCAGGTCTTTATTTCTGGGGTTTACGGCAATTCCATGCTGGGTAACAATGACATCAACCGTACTTCCGGGCGTGGAGATACAAGTGACCCTGTCTACAACCATTGGAAGTCTTCTTCGGACGGTCGGGGTTAAAATAATAGAAAGTTTTGAACCGGCCGCACAGTCGCTGTGTCCGCCAGCGCCGCCCATGACCAACCCGCCAGAGGTGGTGTGTACATTGACGTTGAAATCCATGTCCACCTGTGTGGCCCCTAAAATGACGGTGTCGAGACTGTCAACAAGGGCGCTTTTTACTGCGGGGCTTGCATACTGTGATGCATCAATTTCCTGATGGTCAGGATTCTCCAGCAGGGAACGCGCGGCAGTCAAATCAAAGCTCTGTACATCCATGAGCCGCTGGAAGCATCCTGCCTTTAACATTTCCACCATATAGGCCGTAATACCGCCAAGAGCGAAGCTGCCTTTTATATCATGCTTCAGCATAAGTTCCTTCACATATTTTGCCACTGCAAGGGAGGTTCCTCCGGCTCCGGTCTGGAAGGAGAATCCGTCTTTTAGGAGACCGGAATATTTGATTACCCTGGAGGCATATTCTGCTATGAGAAGCCCTACGGGGTCCCGGGTAATCTGAGTTGTGCCGGAAGCAATACCCTGAGGGTCTCCTATGTGTTCCACCGCCACCACGTAATCTACATGTGTCTCCTTGATGGAAGGATTGGCCAGCGGATAGGGGACCAGGTTATCCGTTATGACAACTACTTTGTCGGCGCATAGCGCATCCGGCACAGGGTATGACAGGGGGCCGCAGGCAGAGGGCCCTGTCCGGCCGGTACAGTTGCCCATTGGGTCGGAAGTGGGCGCTGCGATAAATGCAATATCAATATGTGTCTTTTCTGTCATGATTGTGGCCGCCCGCCCGCCATGGCTGTGGAACGTGACAGGCTTATCTAAAATTCCGTGGGAAATAGCAGTCCCAACGGCCTTGCTTATATAGCTGGTTTCGATTTCTGTAATTACGCCATCCTGAATATGACGGATTAAGGGCTCATGTACATCAAAGATTGCGCTGGCTTCAAGCTTCAGATTTTTTATGCCGGCCTGGGATATGTAATCCATGACCGTATTTAAAACATAGTCGCCATTCCGCAGATGGTGATGAAAGGAAATTGTCATGCCATCGCGCAGGTTACATTCCCGTATGACATCTTTTATAGAAGATATTTGCTTATCCATTATCGATTTCCTCCTTGAATTCTTGTTCAGCGGCAATGACGCCTTCCGCCCGCAGGACAACGGGGCGGTCAATCATTTTACCTTTGAGGGCAACGGCTCCGCGGCCTGCTGCTTTTGATTCCTCAATGGCATTTAAAACCTCATGGGCGTATTGGATCTCTTCCCGGGTGGGCAGGAAACGGCGGTTGATAAAGGCCACATGCCTGGGATTGATGGCCGTCTTGCCGCTGAAGCCGAAATCCTTGGCAAGGGATACATCAGCCTCAAACCCTTCGGTATCAGACATGTCCGTGAAGGGACTGTCGTATACCTGGATTCCGGCTGCCCGGGCTGCATTGAGTACACACATGCGCGCATACAGGATTTCATTTCCCCGGTTGGTCCGGGTAGCCTGCATATCTGCCGTTAAATCTTCCGCTCCCAACTGTATGCCCCAAATCCGGGGATTCGATGAGGCCAGTTCATATGCCCGTTCAATGCCGAGACAAGTCTCTAACAGAATGATGATCCGGATGGACCGGGGAGCCAGCCCCTGTGATTGTTCCAACTGCTCCAGGTAAGAGCATACCATTTGTATATCCTCAGACCGTTCAACCTTAGGCAGCAGGATGGCAAATGGTTTTGTGGGGACGATGGCCTCCAAATCCAGTTTCCAGAAATCATTGCTGTCCACGGAATTAATACGGACCACCTTCTTTGCCTTGCCAAAATCGGTTGTGGCCAACGTATATTTAAGCAGGTCACGGGCGGCGTCCTTCTGGTCCGGGGCAACTGCATCTTCCAAATCGAAAACTAGCGCATCTGCCCGGAGGAAAGGCCCCTTTTCCAACATCTTTGGCGAGTTTCCAGGTAAAAATAACATGGAGCGAATCATACTTCCACCTCCTTACAGGCCCTGTTCAGGGCAGTTTCTACGCGGGCCCGGATTGTACAGTCCAGAGCACCATAATCCTTCAGTGTAATTTTGCAGTTGGCTATGTCAAAGCGTTTTAACATCTCTAAAACGGTTTTTTCTATAGCTTCACCAAAAAAGGCTTCTACAATGGAATCGATTTCAAGTTCGATTCCTTTTTGCAGCGGCTCTGCCGTGACGGTGACATCGGAACCTTCGGCGGTTCCTGCCCAGGCTTTCTGCTTTAAAATCATACGATTTACCTCCTGTCAAATTTTAACGAATTCTGAATGGCTATCTTCGGTACTGTGCCGGACCGGTCTCATAGAGATTATTGCCAAGACTGTCGATAATGACGATTGCCGGAAAGTCCTTGACCTCAAAGTAGTGAATGGCTTCCGTTCCTAAATCTTCATAAGCAATTACCTGTGAATGTTTGATGGATTGTGCCACAAGTGCGGCTGCCCCTCCTGTGACACCTAAGTATACGGCTCCTGTTTCCTTCATTTTCTCAATTAGCTCCGGTGTCCGCCGGCCTTTTCCAATCATACCGGTCATGCCGCGGTCTAAGAGCGGACCGGTATAGGCATCCATGCGGTAGCTGCTTGTGGGTCCTGCGGAGCCCACCGGATGCCCGGGTCTTGCCGGAGTTGGCCCAACGTAGTAGATGAGCTGGTTTTTCACATCGAAAGGAAGAGGATTACCGGACTCAATCGCTGCCATCATGCGCTGATGGGCTGCATCCCGTCCGGTATAGACGGGTCCGTCCAGCAGAACCGTATCGCCGGCCCGAAGCTTGGACGCTGTCTCTTTATCCATCGGCAGGGTAATATGATAGGTACTCATTATAATGTCCTCCTTTATAGAATGCTGGTGCTGTGCCTGGATACATGGCAGCACAAATTCACAACAACGGGAATGGATGCAATGTGCCCAGGATAATATTCCAGATTGACGCCAAGTACCGTGGTCCGGCCGCCCAGACCGGCAGGACCAATCCCCACATTGTTGGCGGATGCAAGAAGCTGGTTTTCCAGGGCTGCGTACTGGGGATTGGCATTATGGCTGCCCACCGGACGTGTAGTTGCCTCCTTAGCCATCATGGCGGCCTTTTCCAGGGTTCCTCCGATACCTACTCCTACGATGAAGGGAGGACAGCAGTTGGGGCCTGCATTGGCAATGGTCTCTACAATGAAGCTGGGGATTTCACTCATATCCGCGGGCACAAAGACTTTCATCTTACTCATGTTTTCGCTGCCAAAGCCTTTTGCAACCGCAGTCAGCTTCAATTGGTCCCCTGGGACGATTTTTGTGTGCAGGATGACCGGACTGTTGTCGCCGGTATTGGTCCGGTCAAACAGCGGGTCACGGACAACCGATTTCCGGAGATATCCGGTTTCGTAAGCAGTGACCATACCGGCGTTGACGGCTGCCTCAAAGTCTCCCCCTGTAATGTGTACATCTTGTCCGACCTCTGCAAATACAAGTCCCATACCGGTGTCTTGGCATAGCGCCATGCGCTCCTTCTTTGCGATATCATAGTTTTCCTGGAGCTGTCCAAGAATTGTCTTGCCCACGGGTGACTCTTCCTGTTCCCGCGCAGCAGCCACAGCAGAGTAAATATCTTCTGAAATATTATAATTTGCTTCCAGAAAAAGCCGGCATACTTCCGATTGGATATTGGTTACAGATATTTCTCTCACGTAAAAACCTCCTTTATAAAATCGATAGAACTTATAATCTCACATCTATTAACAGCAAGTTTCATGCCAATAAAAATCCCGGCATGTCCAAAAAGACAAAACCGGGATGGAATCATAACGTATAAAAGAATCAATCAATATTATATTTACGGGCCTTGTTGAAAAAGGAGCGGACAGAAATGTCCAAAGCTTTTGCAGCCTTTGTTTTATTATGCCCGCTGGCTTCAAAGGCTGCCCGGCAGATATCGGCTTCCCATGCGGAAAACTGCGCTTCATAGCTTTCAACGGGTTTGCCGGGGACGGGGCTGGGAGCAGGCGCCTTAAAGGAGGCAGTGCCTAACAGGAAATCCTGTGCAGTAAGCCTGTTTGACTGGCAGATTAAAACACTCCGCACGATTACATTTTCAAGCTCCCTGATGTTGCCTGGCCAGGAATGGCTTTCCAGTTGTTTCATATAACTATCGTCAATCTCAAGGACATCCTTGGAATATTCATGAGCCGCCCTTTCTGCAAACATTTTAGCCAGGATACGTATATCACCGGACCGTTCCCTGAGAGGCGGAATATAGATCGGGAAGATGCTGAGCCGGTAATATAAATCCTCCCGGAATGTACCCTGGGCAATTTTTTCCTCTAAATTCACGTTTGTTGCTGAAACGATGCGTACATCAACAGGAATCGGTTTCACATCACCTACCCGTACAATTTCATGCTCCTGGAGGACCCGCAGGAGTTTAACCTGCAGGGAGGAGCTGATATCACCTATCTCATCAAGAAAAAGAGTTCCCTGGCTGGCTGCTTCAAACAAGCCTACCTGCCCACCTTTTTTCGCCCCGGTAAAGGCATTTCCGGAATAACCGAAAAGAATGCTTTCCAATAAGGATTCAGCGATGGAAGCGCAATTTACGCGCAGAAATGGCTTTCCCCTGCGTTTGCTGGCATTATGTATGGCATGGGCAAACATTTCTTTTCCAGTACCGCTTTCCCCTCTTAAAAGAACGGTTACGGGGGTGCGCGCAAGCACCTGGGCAGTCTCTATTGTGTTTTTCATGATGTCGCTGTTTGTAATGATGCTGGAAAATGAATATTTGGAATCGGTAACCAGGGAATCGGAGATGATTTGTTTTGTCTCTGACATCGCATTTATCATTTTATTTGCGCGCTCAAAGTCGATGAGGGTTACGATGCTTCCAAGTATCTCACCTTGATAAAATAATGGATTTGCTTCCGCCCAAATGCTGTAGCGGTTGTGGGATTTTGTTGTGAGAAACTTGGCTCCGCTGTACGCCTGCTTTGTGTTAAGAACCATTAAATGAAAGCTCTTTTCATCAGAGGTATTACGGGAGCTTACATGGCGGCCGATGAAGTCCTCCCGGCGGATGCCAAATAACTGTTCATAGGCCCGGTTCATCGTGACGAAATTACCGGATAAATCACATATGGAAACAGCGATTGCCAGGTTGTCCAGAATATTCCGGCTATTCTCTACTAACTCTTGTATAGTCATATTTATTACCTCCTGGGGATATTTTATCAAAAACGTTTGGGAAAGTACAGAAAAAATGGGAAAATAGGCAATAAAATACCGGCATTTTTTTGCATGTATGCAGTTTTTTGCATTCTCATGCGAAGGACGATATTGGTGCGTGGGTAAAGGGTAACTGGTATTCATGTAAAAAACCATGTATTTGCCTTGACAGTTGAAATTGGCACGGTATTTGCTGGTTATAGTATCATAAAATAAAATTCAGGAGGAGGAGTTGTTTTGATTAAGAGAGCAGTATATAAACAAGTTCTATATGATACAATCAAGAAGGCAACCACAACCATGTCCAAGGATGTAATCGCGGCGTTTGAAAACGCCATTGCAAATGAAAGCTCTCCCGTATCCCGCAAGGGCTTTCAGTCTACCCTTCAAAGCTTGGAGCTGTCTGCCAGGAGGTGCAGCGTGGCGTGTCCCGATACGGGCTGGCCATTGTTTTTCTTTAAAATTGGAAATGACTGCGAACTGGAAGGCGGTATCCTGGCTTTGGAAGAGGCTGCACGTGAGGCGGTTGCCGAGTGCACCAGGGACGGATATCTGAGGGCCACCATGAAGCATCCAATCACGGGTGCGGATCCAGGAAATAACATTGGCATGAACATTCCGGATTTTACTTACAAATTTGTTCCCGGGGACAGCTTTACCGTGGCGTATTCCGCCAAGGGAGGAGGTTCAGAGTGTTTCGGAGGAACACGCCATCAGGTAATTGCGTATGCTGATGGAGTCAAGGCGATTGAAAAGACCATTATTGACTGGTACATTGATGGAACGAAAACAGGGGCTGTCTGCCCGCCTTCCATACTGGGAATCGGAATCGGGGGTACTGCCAATATATCCGCGAATCTGGCAAAGCAGGCGGCGGTTCTAAGGCCCATAGGGAGCCATCATCCGGATCCTATGTTTGCTCAGATTGAGGAGGAACTGTTTAAGGCGTTAAACTCCCTGGGAGTAGGAATCATGGGAACCGGCGGGGACATATCCGTATTCGCGGTAAATGTTGAATATGCATTTACCCATCTGGATGGTATTATTGTTTCTATGGCAAGTAACTGTATGATAGCCTGGCGTGCGGCAACCAGGATTGATGCCGATTCCACGGTTAGTGTCCTGGATGCGCCGGATTGGTTTGGTGGGAGGTGATTGGGATGGCAACATATAATTTGAATCTGCCATTGTGTGATAAGGATATTGAAAATTTGAGGATTGGTGATACGGTCTACCTGAGCGGACCAGCCTATACCTGCCGGTCCATGCTTCACAAATACGTACTGGAAGAAGGACACGAATTGCCGGTGGATCCGGAGAAGTATAATGTGTTAATCCATACAGGCCCTATCATGAAGCAGATTGACGGAAAATGGAAGGTACTTTCGTTCATGCCCACGTCAAGCATCCGGTTTGAAAAGTGGGGGGCGCAGACCATAAAAGAATGGAAGCTGAAGCTGATTCTCGGTAAGACAACGATGGGCGCAGATACAATGGAAATGATGAAAAAGCTGAAATGTGTACATATAACACCCCAGAGTGTCAGTACCAATACCTGGATTGACCAGATTGAAGTAGATGGAGTCCACTATTATGATGAGCTTGGCTCCATAGAAGCCACCTGGCTGTTTAATCTTTCTCATTTAGGGCCCTTTGTGGTGGACATTGACTGTCAGGGAAATAACCTGTTTGATGAGCTTTATAAACAGAAAATGGACCGGGTGAAGGATGCGTACAATATGATTGGTATTCCGGAAGACCTGAAATATACGAAACTATATTAATTGAAATGTCTGTGCGCCCAGCGATTTGAGATGTTAATGTAAAAAGCAGGAGAAATGATTTATGAAACGATATAGCATACAGGAATTATCAAATCTTTTCCGTGAGAAAAAATTATCGCCCGTTGAGCATGCGAAGGAAGCATTCCGCCGCATTGAAGCGGAAAATCCCAGGCTCCATGCCTTTGTCTACCTGAACGAAGAAACTGCCATGGAAGAGGCAAGGCAGGCTGAGAAGTATTATATGGAAGGGGTAATTAAAAGTCCTTTACAGGGTATTACGGTTGGACTGAAGGATTTAATCTGGACAAAGAATGCGCCTGTCACCATGGAATGCGAATATTATTATGGGCATCCGCTATGTCCGGATTGCGATTCCACTGTTGCCAGGCGTCTGAAAGAACAGGGAGCAGTGATTCTCGGAAAGACAAATACCCATGCGTTAGGTATGGGCAGCACGGGAGATGTCTCCTGGAGTGGATGCGCCCGTAATCCCTATAACACAACTAAGGTCACAGGCGGATCCTCATCGGGGTCAGCTGCTGCAGTGGCAGCCGGACTGTGCGATTTTGCATTAGGCCATGACAGCGGAGGCTCGGTCCGCATACCATCGGCACATTGCGGGCTCACAGGCATGAAACCTACATTTGGCAGAGTAAGCAAATTCGGGTTATCCGGTCTGGGTCTGTCCTGCGACTGCATAGGCCCCCTGACAGCAAGCGTCAGGGATTCTGCGGCGGCCTTAAATGGGATAATCGGTTACGATCCAAAGGATGAGTACAGCCTGAAGGTGGAAAAGGAAGATTATTCCAACTATTTAGAACGCGATGTTTCGGATATGACGGTAGCGGTCCCCATGGCCTGGATTATGGAGGAACCTCTGCAGGAGGAAGTCCGCACCGCTGTACTTCATGTGATGGAAGTATTAAAATCTCTTGGAGTTAAAATCATAGATGTTTCGGCGAATGGCATGATGCCGACAAGGGAGGGACTAGCCGGGTATAGGGCGGCCCATCAGACTATTTTGTCAAGCGATGGGTTTTTCCTTCATCAGGAGGCATTAAGACAGCCGGAGAAACTTCCAAAGCAGGCTTTAAACCGTCTGCTGTCCGGAGATATCTCTGCCTTAGAACGTAACCAGGCGTATGCCCGCCGCAATGAGCTGCGTCAGTTATTCAATGACGTATTCTCGGTTGCCGATGTTTTCCTGACGCCTACATTGACAGGTACGGCCTGCGACATTGGCGAGCAGGAAATCATGGCCGATGGGAAGGCAATTCCTGTTTATGCGGCATATTCCGAGTTCACCTGGCAGGCGAGCTTTGCCGGTCTTCCCGCCATGTCGCTGCCATGCGCAAGAGACAGGCAGGGCCTTCCCATCGGCGTCATGATTACTTCGGATTCACTGGAAGAAAAGGAACTGTTCCGTCTGGGCTCTGCCCTTGAAAAGGCCCTTGACCTGCAGATGGAGGTTCGGTAGATTAGTTAACCCGCTTTATTTAAAAAGGCAGGTGTAGTTATAAAACACATATTACCCAACAAAAAGTAGAAAGGAGATTTAAAATGAACGAATTATGGAAAATGACTGCACATCAAATCAGAGAGGGGAAATTTGACAAGGTGATTCTGCCCCTTGGGTCATCAGAGGCACACGGAGAGCATATGACGGAGGGGACGGACATGCTGACCTCCTATCTTCTCGCCAAAAGGATTGCGGATAAATTGGACGGACTTCTTGTGCTTCCGCCATTAACTTATGGGTACAGCGGACATTATGATTCATTTCCATTTAGCCTGACATTCTCATATGACACGACGATTGCAGCCATTTATGACATATTAGAGTCCTGCCTTCGTCAGGGAATCAATAAAATTATTATGATAAACAGCCATGATGGCAATATATCAGCCATGGACGTGGCATCACGCAAGATTAAAGAAAAATATCCGGATGCCCGCATTGCTTCCATGGACGGATGGTGGATGTCAGTGGATAAGCTTCTGCCCATGGATACATGGGAGGTGTGGGATGGCCTTGGACATGCAGGGGAAAAGGAAACTTCCATGGGACTTTATCTGTTCCCGGAATATTGCGAGCCGGAACTTGCAGGATGTGTTGTTCCCGATAATCTTCCGTCCGGGTTGGATATGAAATGGGATTTTGCAGAGCTGAGTAACATTCCAATGACAGGTGATGCCACAAAGGGGACAGCGGAAAAGGGTCGGATGATGGTAGAAGCTCTTGTGGACAGCGTCGTTCGCTGCGTGAATGAACTGGACAAAAAGGACTGGGATTATACAACAACCGGTTCACTGCAAAAGCTGCGTTAATATAATGGCTGCAGTTGGGCGGGGAAGGAGAGCTTAAGATGGAACAGACTGAAAAGATGACGGGGACAAAGGAATATGATTTTCAGCGCGTACCTCCCGAGGGCCGTCGGAAGACAATTGACATGGTGTTCCTTTGGTTTGGAGCAGCCATGGTTTCACAGCTTTATATTGCAGGGTGCAATCTTGGAGTTCAGACAGGCGGATTTGTAAGCGGAATGAGGTGTATTCTATGGGGAGCCGTATTTCTTGGAATATTCACTTCCATGAGCGGCTATATCGGTGCATACACACACTGCAATACGACCTTGAACTGTCGGTTTGCTTTTGGAAGTAAGGGAGTTGCATTGCCGGCTTGTTATATTGCGGATATACCCATATATGGGGTAATTGTCATGGCGCTTGGCAGGGTTCTGGGAATACTCATACCCTCAGTCGATCCGGTTGTCTGGTGCATGATTATCTCTATTTTATTCGTAACCAATAGTTTTGTTGGATTGAAGGCAATGGTTATTTTGAATAAGTTAGCCTTCCCACTTTTACTTGTCACGACTCTTTATGGTGTTTTTCGTGTTCATATGATTACTCCAGGCGGATTGCCGGGCATTGTTGAGGTTACCACGATTCCGGTAATGACGTTTGCTGCGGGTGTAAATCTTGTAATTGGTACTTGGGCGGCAGGGTCGTCCAGAGCGGCTGATTACCTCAGATATTGCCGCAGAAAAAGGGATGCATTTATTGCGATTGCCTTTGGGTTTGTGACAGGATACACACTATGTATCGGGGGCGGATGCCTGTTCGGTGCTGCCACAGGAATGTCTGATATCGGTGATATGCTTGTGGCATTGGGTATGCTTGGGATTGGTTCATTCATGTTTTTTGTCCAGAACTGGACATCCAACGAATGGGTAGGCTATATCACACAGCAATCCGTACCGCAGACCATAAAGATACTTACCGGGAAAGAATTTCCGGCACGTTATATGGTGATATTCATAGCCTGCTTCAGCATGATTGTAAGCACCCTGGATTTAAGCAGGATTTATACGCCAATCATGAATACGGTTGCCGCTGTCATGCCTGTGATAGGATGTGTTTCACTTGTGGATTTCTTTGTTTTTAACAAAACAAAATTCCATTGGACCGGCCATTATGACGTATACCATATGGACCCGAATGATGCAGAACTCATGCATCATAAGTTTAACTGGTGCTGGGTTCCTGCGGTAATTATTGGTATTGCGGCAAATTATATGTTTGATTTTGGCATTCCGGCCATTAATGGCTTCCTGAGTACGGCAGTTGTGTATATTGCATGTACTTTGATTAATTATTCAATGGGCGTGCAGAAAAAAGAGACAGCTAAGAATGACTGTATTGCGCCGGAAATATGTGAGTAAGCAGGAGGGGTTATGGGGAATTGGATTATTTTAATTGTGGGGCTGACGTTTGTTGTACTTCTGTGGAGAACGTTGGCTGCTGCTGAACGAAAAAAGGAAGCCACCATTGCAAGTGCAGGAATGAGTATATTTGCACTGATTGTATATTTTGTTCATACAATTATGTGACTTTGTAACGAGTGGAGAACTATTTTTACATAATAAAGGAGAAGATTTATGGGAAAACTTGAGGGCCGTATAGCCGTCATAACTGGCGGTTCACAGGGAATTGGAGAATATATTGTAAAAGCATATGCAAAGGAAGGCGCAAAAATCTGTCTTAACTATGTTTCAGACAGCAGTACGGCTTTAGCAGAGGCCATTGCAGATGAAATCAAGGGGGCCGGCGGAGAGATATTCTGCTATCAGGCGGATGTCAGGAATCCGGAACAGATTCGTGCAATGATGAAAGAAACGGCTGACCGTTTTGGTGGAATTGATATTCTGGTTAATAATGCAGGACTGAATCTTGAAGGACGTATTATGGATATGGAATATGAACGGATTAAGCTCATGCTGGATGTGGATTTGTTTGGCGATTTTGTTGCAATCAAGGAAGCCCTTCCCTACCTGTTAAAGTCAGAATATCCCCGTATTATAAACAATGCATCTCAGTTGGCACAGAAGGGGGCAGACACGATGTCTGTGTACTCGGCGGCCAAGGCAGGTGTTCTTGGAATGACCCGTTCCCTGGCACGTGAATTTAGTAAGCAGGGAATGGATACAAAGATTTTGATTAATACGGTTGCGCCGGGTGCAGTGACGGTAGGACAAAGTAAAACCGTGAGTCAGGAATATGTAAGATGGTTGGAATCCACCCTTCCGTTGGGGAGAATGGTTACCCCGGAAGAGGTGACCCCATGCTTTGTTTTCCTTGCATCAGATGAATGTACCGGCTTTATCGGACAGACGCTTTGCCCGAACAGCGGTGATACCATGGTATATTAGGAGGGTAAAATGATAGAGAAAGTAAAAAAATGGTGGTTCATGTCGCCAGAGGAAGCAGCCAGCAGCGCAGATGCTGTTTACACCCGGGTCATGCCAAATCAACGGCGTTCCACGTTTTCCCTATGGGCGTTTGCGATTGCCTTTGCTTATACGATTACAGCATTTATCGTGGGTGGTTCCCTGTTGGATGCCGCCAGCAGTACTGTCTTTTGGAGGGATATTTTAATCGGGTATGCCGCTTTGGTATTCATTTCCTTCTTGGTGGCTGTTCCTGCTTATAAGACAGGCTGTAATACAACCATTTTTATGCGGTATGTGTTTGGGGAGAATGGGTATATTGTTCCCGCAGTCATTATGGTCGTGCTGATTATTTTCCATTCTGGATTCCAGTGTTCAACATTCGGTGAAGTCCTGTTTCCTATGGGCTCGCCTCAGTTTGTGATAGTATGTTTAATCTGCGGCCTGTTGGTTATCGTCTCTCTCATTAAGGGCATCAAAGGACTTGAGACAGCTGCCAACATAGCAATTGGCTTTCTTATTATTTCGGTTGCAGTATGTTTTGTGCTCTCCTTACGGGAGATTGGGGGCCTGGAGGGCTTTAATACATATATTAACAACAGAAAGGTTGAGAATGCGCCTGCAGAAATGTATCTGATAAACACCGTCATAGGAAGCTGGACCATAGGCTGTTGTACCAACGGAAACTATACACGTTATTGTAAAAATAGGGTTTCTATGTTTGGCTTCTGTATCCTGGCATTTTTCGTATTCCAGCTTCTTCTTGCACTGTTGGGTGCATTCTCTGTGATTACGGTTGATACTTATATTTTTGTAAATTTTGCCAGAAAGATTAATGTAATATTTGGGGCTTTCTGTACCATAGCATTCTTGTTGGCATTGTGGACAACCATCAATGGGAATATTTATCTTATTCAGATTCCGGTCGCTTCAGCAGCAAAAGGAAGCATTAAATCAATCGGACTTATCTGTGGCGCTCTTGCGGGTTTCATGGGAGCCGCTGGTTTTTCCCGTTTTGCAGGGCCGGTACTGAATATCTCAGGTACGCTGCTGCCTCCGTTTATCGGACCATTGATTGTAGATTACTATTTAAATAAGGACCGGTATTATTATAATCCGGTTGTTATGGGGAAAAAGATGCCAAAATGGAATTGGTGCGCGTTTGCGGCAAGTATTGCCGGCTTGGTTATCGGTTATGTGTGGATTCCAACCTTCGTACCGGTTTCGATTTGGTCCATCCTCCTTTCGGCACTCATTTATATGGTTTTGTTCTATGTTTTAAAGGCAGCAGGCATCCGGGTGGGACTTTCTGCTGTTGAAATAGATGACGAACTGAAGCAGTCTGCTTTTGAGCCGTATAGCCCGGAACAACTGGACAAACAATAGGTTCTGTTCCCATATAAAAGAGGCTGTCTTTTAAACGGGTTTACTTATGAAATTAAAATTTGGAGGTAGATACTATGGTTATATTATGTGATGGCTGCCGAAGCTATATCGGCGGAGTGGTAGTGAATGAACTTTTGAAACAAGGACACACAATTATCAATTATACCCGCAGCAAAGCTACGCCGTCTAAAAACCCACGGTATAAGACGGTACATGGTGAATTAGATGACATGTCCAGGCTTATAACGGTCATGAAAGAGAATAAGGTAGAGGCAGTTTTACATTTGGCGGCACAGTCAAGTCCATATGTAGGCTTCAGTGTTCCGCTTGAGACCGCAAAGGTCAATTTCATGGATACGATGGTCATTCTTGAGGCCGCACGCCTGACAGGGGCGGAGCGGGTGATTATGTTCAGTTCTGATTGCGGCGCTGGGAGTGTTGGAATTGACGTTCCTGTGACTCAGGATGTTCATACAAAACCGCGTACTGTTTACGGGGTGACGAAGACTGCCTGCGAGATGCTGGCCGGGGTTTATAATTACTGTTACAATATGAGCTGCATCACACTCCGCATTCCGCATATTATAGGAGAAGTGCGCACCCCGTTTGAGGTATTCACGGAGGCTATGTATGCTGCTGTAACAGGGACAAAGTATGTCCGGGACGAAGGGCTTGATACACCGTATGCGTTTTTGCATCTGGACAGCCTGACTGAGGCGATTGTCAATTCAATCATGATTTCAAAGGAAAATGTGTGTAAGACACCAGTATATAATGTCTGCGATTATAACTGTACAATGAAGGAGCTGCTCGACTGTATTAAAAAGCATGAACCTTCCTTTGAATATGAGGTAGGACCGGGGTATGAGCATGTTAACGGAATAGAGTCCGAGTGGATTCAGGGACCATGGATTTGTGATGAGACGACCCGGGATCTCGGTTGGAAAGCATGGTATGATTTGGATACCGGAGTTCAGGCTTTTCTGGCAGCGTGGAGAAAAGCAAAGGAAGAGGGCAATCTTCCTGAAGCTGCGTTTATTTCCGTGGATTAAGGGGGTCCTGATGGTTGATAGCAAGAACCAAAAAGCGGTTGAAAAAGCAGAGAAGGCGAAGCTATTAGGCCTTAGTAATTTTTATGGGGGATTAAGCTGTTCAGAAAGTACATATGAGGCGCTGCTCCGTTCAGGAGCAGTTCCCCCGGAACAAGTTTCATATACGACTTGTGCATTGTGTGCCGGATTTGGCGGAGGTGCTGGCTGCAGCGGCAATAACTGCGGTGCATTGTCAGGAGCAATCATGGCTGTTGGCGCAGTACATGGAAGAAAGTACCCTTTAGACGATAAACCTGACGGGTTATATGAACTTGAGTATCATCGGTATAATCTTCTTGTAGATGAGTTTATAAGACAGACGGGCAGTCCATTATGTAAGGAAATATGCAGGGACTATTTGGGAAAATGGAGTTCGCCTGGCAGAAAAGCCCGCTGTGCTGAAGTTGTTCAGACTGCGATATATCTTGCATGCAAGTATATTGACATGGAAAGCGAAGAAATCAGAAATATGCCATGGGGATATAATGTGACAGAAGAACGTACCGATGATGAATCATGAATGCATTAAAAGGAGGCTGCAATATGCCATTAAAATATCCGAAATTATTTGAACCATTCAGTATTGGCAAGGTAGAAATCAAGAACCGTATCGTATTGTCTGCAATGCTGCCGGAAGGGTGGACCGAATTGAACGCAGCATTTGGTGAACGGATTATCCGATATTACGAAGAACGTGCCAAAGGTGGTGCAGGACTAATCATCACAGGTTCAACAACACCGAATCATCAGCTGGAGAATCAGGAATCTCCATTGGTAAATCCCAAACGCTTTGTAGTTCAGACGAAAAAGTTGGCTGATTGTGTTCATTCTTATGGGGCTAAACTATTTTATCAATTTCAAATCTGCAGCGGACGCAATCTGGCGCCGGATCCGGAGTTCGGCCTTCCGGTTTCTAGTTCGGAAGTCGAGAACCGGTATGACCCGTCTGTACTGTGCCGCGCATTGACAATAGAGGAGATTCATGAAATTGTCCGGTCTACTGTTGAAGCAGTGTATCTTTGCTATAAAGCCGGTGCTGACGGTGTGGATATCAATGGCGTGAAGGGGGGATACCTTGGCGACCAGTTTGGAGTAGACGCATGGAATCACAGAACAGACCAATATGGCGGGAGTCTTGAGAATAAGCTGAGGATAATGAAAGAAATCCGTGATGGCATCCGGGATAAATGTGGTCCGGATTTCCCGGTTACCACCCGTTTAGGTACGAAATCCCACATGAAGGGACCGATGCAGGGACATGTGCCCGGGGAAGATTATGTTGAATACGGACGTGACATGGAAGAAAGCCTATTGATGGGACAATATCTGGAGAAGATTGGATATGATGGTTTCCTGTTTGGGACGGGAACCCATGATTCAATGTACTGGCTGTATCCCCCCGTGTATATGGCAGATGGATGCTGGCTGGAGGAGGCGGAAACTCTTCGCATGGCGGTTCATATTCCCGTGATTCTGCCCGGGAAGATGAATGTTCCGGAGCTTGCCCATATGGCTGTAGCGGAAGGAAAGGTGGATGCAATCGGTATTGCCCGGGGAATGCTGGCTGACCCGGAATGGGCGAATAAGGTTCACCGCGGAGAGGATGAAGAAATTCGTCCCTGCATCAGTTGTAACAATGGATGTCTCGCAAGCATACAAGCAGGCCTTCCATTGCGCTGTGCCGTCAATCCGGATGTTTGTTTTGAGGAAGAAGCAAAAATAAAATACGCAAAAAGTTCCAATCCAAAGAAGGTTGCCGTCATTGGCGGCGGCATCGCCGGAATGGAGTGCGCGCGTACAGCGGCAGTGCGGGGACATCAGGTGACAATATACGATAAGGGCAATTGTCTGGGTGGGGTCATGATTCCGGCTGAGACGCCGGAATTTAAAGCAGCGGACAGAAGATTGCTAAAATGGTATGAACGCCAGATAAAGAAAGCCGGAGTGGGCATAAAATTGAATATGAATATGACACCGGAAAGCATCCGGCAGTTGGACGTGGACGTCATTGTGATTGCAAATGGGGCAAAAGAGAAAAAACCTGGGATTGAAGGGATAAATCTGGAACATGTCATGACTGGAACTGAGGCTTTGATGAACACCGATTGTCTGGGAACGAATGTGGTGGTTGTGGGCGGCGGTCAGGTGGGATGTGAGATTGCCTTATGGCTGAAGCAGAAGGGGCATGAACCGGTTGTCATTGAAGCAATGGATAAACTTATGGGAGGCAAGGTAAAACCGTCTATTTCCAACCGTGATATGCTGATTGACCTTTTGAAATTCAATCAGGTGCCGATATATTTACAAGCGGATGTCATGAAGATAGAAAAGGATTGCGTTGCAGTCCGGACAAAGGATGGAACAATGGCTTTACCGGCAGATAACGTGGTTATTTCTGTTGGATTTGCTGCAAACAGTGATTTGTTCAAGGAAATATATGCTTCAACAGAAAAGGATGTCTATTTTATAGGTGATGCAAAATCACCTGGAAATTTCATGTCCTGTATTCGTGACGGGAATGCCGTTGGTGCTGCTATTTAGTTTGGAAGCGGGTATTATCGTACTGAAAGAGTATCAAAAGAAATAAGCATTATTTAAGAGGACGTTATTTTACGGTTATTGCTCTAAAAAGATAAGCTTTAGTGTAATTAGGGTACATCTATAAGGTTCACTTCCATTTGAAATGTAGAGTTCCTCCAGAAAATGGGCGTCTTTCGCATTGCAAACACTCGTTCCTATTGATGTTTGGAAAACAAGTTGTGTGAATTCTCTGTGTGAAACCCAGTTTCGTTAAAGGTCAAGCGCTATATAAGTACATAGAACATCCCCTGGCCCGATTAGTGAGTCAGGGGATGTTCTATTTTCCGGGGGTTATTTTTATCTGCTTTATTTTTGAGATCACCTGAATGGACGGTGAAGGTGAGTGGCAGGAGGTCACAGGATGCATATTCCGGCCAGTATTTTAAACACCCCAGGCATACTCAATTGACATTATTTTATCCCCCAATTATAATGGTAATCAAGGAAACATTCCTTACAATATTTTGCAATTACCACAGGCTGGATAGGGTTACTTCTGGGCTTCCAGGGACATTTTACAAACCTCCAGACTGATATCGTCGGGAACATTTTGAAGACCGTTCACAAGGGTCTCCGGTGCTTTGACAATGCGCTCCGCACATCCGGCCTGCAGGGCAAGTCCAAGGTCCATAATCTCGATCGGATTGCCGTCCGCCGACGCCAGATTCAGGGCGTGGGTGTTGGACAGGACATAGATATCTTTTTCACCGTATGTGTATTTATCGATATTGGAGCGCAGGCTTGCCTGGCTGTCGGCTTTTTCTTTCAGCCCCTTTAAGTCAATTTCAAAGCCAAGGCAGCCGGCGTTTGCTAAAATGACTTTATGTTTGAACAGGGGGATATGCTCCGCAGTGATAACGCCGAAGCTGCCTGTAACCGTTATAATGACATCCGCCCGGGCGATGAGTTCCTCTTTCTCTCCCACCATGTGTCCATCCACCTTGGCCTTGAGCTGGTAGAGGGGGTTGGTGTCATAGACCATGGTATTGGCTCCCAGGCCTTTGAATTTGGCCGCTACACCGGAGCCGCAGTACCCGTAGCCGAACACCAGGATATTCTTACCGCCCACAAGCAGACTTGTGGCACGCATAAATCCGTCTACGATGGACTGGCCTACGCCTGTGTAATTTTCCAGCAGACGTTTCAGGGCTGAGTCGTCAATGACGGCGATGGGGTAGGGGGCTTCGTACTTTTCCTGTTCCACGTAAAGCCGTCCGGATCGCGTCTCCTCGTTGGCACCATCCGGCAGCCAGCCCGGGTTGCAGCGTTTGTGGGCCAGGATGAATGCGGCCCCGTTGTCCAGGAAAAGGTCGATTTTTTTGCCGTTATTGATGACCGCGTCCAGATTGGCCAGATGTTCCTCGTATGTATCATCGGATTTGCCCAGAACGGTCATGCGGGGAAGGGAGGCCAGATAAGCGGCCGTGTCATCCTTGGTTGTGCCCAGATATCCTACAAAGTAGATGTGCTCCGCCCCTCCGGCCAGTAAGCCTTCCACCCAGTAAGCGGATTTGGGCTCAATATGCATGGTTGTGGCAATCACCTTTCCTTTAAAGGTCTGCTCTCTCTTGAAGCGTTCATTGTAGGCGGTAACGATGGGCATTCTCTCACGGAACCATTTCATACGCTCAGCGCCGTTTACAGCCAGATCAGGGTTTTTGACAATGGACTTCATATAATGCTGTCTCCTTTCAATCTTGTTTATTTGATAGTGCCAGTATATACGCATTTCGCAGGCTGCCGACATGACATTTGTCTACATTTTGGAGAAAATATGAAAAAAAACGAATCTGAAAAATATATTTTACGAAGCTTAAAAAAGTACCATCTGGACCATATTTTTGCCCCCTGCGATTTGGACCATATCTTTATCGCGGAATTTGAGCGCGGTGAATATGTGACCCGTGCAGGCGTACAGCCTCCCTATTTATTTATATTTCTAACGGGATGTGCCCGGGTTCTGCCCCTCTCAATGGAAGGAAAACAGGCATTGCTGGACTACCTAAATCCAGGTGAGGTCTGCGGCGACCTGGAATTGCTGCTGGATCTCTCGGAGGTAAAAAAATCCTACTATGATGTGAAGATGTTTAAGTCCGGAAAGGCCATAGCAATCCCCAGCAGATATGTGCAGCAGGTTTTAATATCCAGGGCGCAGTTCCTGTTATATATCTGCACAAAAACCATGGAAAAGCTGGATGTCAGTTCACGGGGGCTTTCCAAAAATCTGGTATACGACGCAAAGTCACGCGCTCTGGGTTACATTGATGAATGCCGGACGGCAAATGGCGATGTGATTATGTTCAAACCCACGGAGGTGGCGCTGAAATTGGGAATAAGCTACCGGCATATGTGCAGAATCCTGGATGAACTGGTTTCGGAAGGAATTGTGCAAAAAGTGCCGGGGGGACTTAAAGTATTAAAACAGACAGATGCTTTCATTAATTTCAAACTTTGATAGTTCAGGACGGCGGGAGAATCATGCAAGGACAGGCGTTAACGCGTATAAGACTGTTTTTGCACTATTTTTTACATCGGATGTCCTGAACAATTACAATATATACTATAATTGTGCGCAATGCCGGACTATCAACAAACGGTATTGTGCATTTTTTATGCCAACCAGTCAAAAAAAGAAAAAAATGCGGACAAATGTCATAATTCTGATGTTTGTGCGATGGTATAATCATTAACGAGACATGGATCGGCGGGGAACGGTATTACAGAGTTTCTAAACAGTTAATATAACAAAACAAGGGGGAATCAAACGGTGAAAACCATGAAAAAGAAACTGGCATTGATGCTGTTTATAGCAATTGTCCTGGCAAATGTAAGCGGCTGTCAGACAGATGGAAACAGTACGGAGTCAAACCAGATTAAAGTGGCGATGGTGCACACCATTACAGGACTGGGTGACAAATCCATCAACGACAGCGGCCTGATGGCACTGGAACGGGCAAAGAAAGAACTGGGTATCAGCTACACCAATGTAGAACCCAAGGAGTACAGCGACTACGATGCTTACTTTATGGAGCTAGCCAACTCGGAGGAGTTCGACCTGATTATCGCTTTGGGTGCGGAACAAAAAGATGCTCTTGTTAAGGCCGCCGGATATTTTCCGGAGCAAAAGTTTTCCGCCAACAGTTTTGAGGTCACTATGGATAATATCTCATGCCAGTCCGCAATTTGGGAAGAGTTCCTGTTCATGGCCGGTTATCTCAACAGCAGGCTCACCACCATGGACGCGCTGCCAAACGCCAATGAACAGGCTGTGATCGGTATTATAAGCGCCATGGAAATACCGCCCCAATCCAGGCCCGTGGCCGGCTACATCTGCGGCGCCAAGTACGCAGACAGCCAGGTTGAGGTGCTTACCAGCGTGGTCGGCGACTTTGCAGATACCAACAGGGCCCAGGAATTAGCCATTGCCCAGTACAGCAAGGGTGCGGACATCATCCAGGAGTTTTGCGGCGCGGCGGGATATGGACTCTTTAACGCGGCCAAGTTAAACAACCGCTATGTCACCGGCGCGGCCACAAACCGCAATGCCGAGTTTCCCGACCTTGTGCCCTTTTCCACCCTGAACCCCATTGAGAATCAGATGTTTGACGATATCAAGGCTGTACAGGACGGTACGTGGAATTCCCAGACCAAATATGGCGGCATTAAGAGTGGTTTGTTCGAAATGTATTTTGAAGAATCTAATTTGCATGTACCCCAGGAAATCATCGATGAGGCGTTTGCCGCTGCAGATAAGATATCAAACGGCGAACTGAAACTGCCTTCCACATATGAAGAGATTGACCAGTGGGTGGCAGAAAACTGCAAGTAAGCAGCGGAGGTAGTAATTATGAATATGGTAGAGCTTCAACATATCAGCAAAAGCTTTGGCGCCGTACAGGCCCTGACAGATGCCAGTATCCAACTGGAAGGCGGCCAGACCCATGTGCTGTTGGGTGAAAATGGCGCAGGAAAGACAACGCTGATGCGCATTCTGTACGGCATGATGCGGCCGGACAGCGGAAAGATACTGATTGATGGCAAGGAAGTTCATTTCAAACATAACCGGGACGCCATCGCCTGCGGCATCGGTATGGTTCATCAGCATTTCATGCTGGTGGAGAACATGACCGTATATGAAAATATTGCGGTGGGCTTTGAGGACGAGGCCGGCCTGACGCTGGATAAGCGCAAAATCATCCGAAAAATAAGCGAGCTGGCAAAAAAACTGCGGTTCGACATAGACCCCCTGGCCATGGTCTGCGACCTGACGGTGGGTGAGAAACAGCGCATTGAGATTTTAAAGACCATTTACCGCCAGTCGAAAATCATCATCCTGGACGAACCCACGGCAGTGCTGACGCCTCAGGAGGTGGAGATTCTTTTTGAAATTATAGATATCCTGAAGGCACAGGGCACAAGCATTGTGATGATTACCCATAAGCTAAAGGAATGCCTGAAGATTGCTGACCGCATCTCCGTTATGCGGGACGGCAGGATGATTTCCACTAATATGGAAAACAAGGATTTGACAACACAAATGCTGGCCGATCTCATGGTAGGCCGTAATATCCCGCTGAACTTTACAAAGCGCAGCGAAATAGTTTCCGATGAAATCGCGGTCAAGGTAGAGAACCTGAATTATACGGCCAATGGAAAAAAGGTACTGGATAACATTCATTTCCACATTGCCAAAGGCGAGATTGTGGGCGTGGCGGGCATTGAGGGCAACGGACAGCGGGAATTGCAGGAGGTGCTCAGCGGCAATCTGCGGCCGGATACAATGGATTTGGCTCTCTACGGTGAAAAAGTGAGCGGCGATACCAGAGCCATGATGGACAACGGCATTGCCCTGGTTCCCGAGGACCGTCTTTCCACAGGCATGGCTCCTTCCTTAAGCATCTGCGACAATGTGGTGCTGGGGTACCACAGGACGGAGGCATTTGCCACAAAGCATGGTTTTCTGCGGCTAAAACAGTGGAAACAGTTTGCAAAGGAAGCCATGGGCAAATACGCGGTCAAAGCTCCTTCTTCCACTGTACCCATCGGCAGCCTGTCAGGAGGCAACCAGCAGAAGGTGATTATGGCCCGGGTGTTAAGCCGGGAACCGCGTTTTGCCATCTTTGCCCAGCCAACCAGAGGCGTGGACATTGGCGCTGTCCACAATATACATACACGGATCTTTGAGTACCGGGATATGGGAAATGCCGCTCTTGTCATTTCGGCGGATCTGGACGAGGTGCGTGCGCTGTCGGACCATCTGATTGTCATGTACGAGGGGAAAATTGTGGCCGACGGTAAAAGTGATGATTTTACAGAGCTGGAGCTGGGAATGTTGATGCTGACCGGCAAGCTGGAGAAAGGGGATTCTGACCATGAGTAAACAAAGACTTATATCTATTGGGAAGAAAATGCTTCAACCCGCCATTGCCCTTGTTGCCGCATTCGTTGTGGCCTCGGTGATTATCCTGGCCAGCGGCTATTCTCCCCTCAATATTTTTGGCGCCATCTTAAAGGGGGCTTTCGGCAATAAAAATTCCTTCCTTAGCACGTTATTCCGCATGACGCCCATTCTGATGACCGGACTGGCCTTTACCGTGGCAATCCGGGCGGGACTCATTAACATCGGAATTGAAGGCCAGCTCTGTACCGGCGCGTTTATCGCCACACTGGTAGGGATTTACGCCCAGGGCCTGCCCCCGTTGGTCCATATAATTCTGACCATGGGGGCCGCAATCCTGGGAGGCGGACTGTGCGGCGCGTTCATCGCATTTATGAAGATCCGGTTCAACGCCCATGAGTTTATTACGTCCATCATGATGAACTCCATTGTTACATACATTACCAGCTACTTTGTGTCAGGTCCCCTCCGTACCCCCGGCGATGTGGCCCAGACCAGCTTTGTCAGTGAAGATATCATGCTGCCCATGGTCAGCGCCCGCAATAACCTTTCCGTCGGCATCCTCATGGCTGTGGCGCTGGCTGTTATCCTCTATTTCTACTTCAAGCGCACCGCAGCAGGCTTTGAGATGAACATCGTGGGAAGCAGCCCATTGGTTGCACGTTTCTCCGGCATCCATATCAATAAAACCATTTATCAGACCATGTTTTTAAGCGGAGGAATCGCGGGACTGTGCGGAGCGGTTCATGTGCTGGGTTATCTGGGGCGTTATATCAATAACTTTTCGCCCGGCTTCGGCTTTGACGGCGTGGCTGTCTCCGCGCTGGCGGGAGGCAATCCTCTGGCCTGTATCGCTTCCGCCCTTCTGTTTGGCGGTCTCAAGTCCGGCTCCATCCGTCTGAACATCATGACAAAGGCGCCAAAGGAATTTGCGGATCTCATCCAGGCAGTGGCCATTATTTTAATCGCCGCGCCCAAGCTTACCTCGTCCTTTGAATCGTGGTTGAACAAAAAATCAAACAATGCAAACCGGACGAAAAAAGAAGCACCAGCATCGCAGCAATGACTGCATGGCAGAAAGGCAGGATTATTATGGATATTCTTAAACTGATAGAGATGACCCTAAGCGCGACGCTGCGCATGGCCACCCCGCTTTTGTTGGCGTCTGTAGGAGGTATGTTTGCCAGCCGGTGCGGCATTATGCCGCTGGGTGTGGAGGGTATGATTACAATTGGGGCTTTTTCCGCTGTTATAGGTTCCCATTTTACCGCCAGCCCATGGCTTGGTTTATTGTTCGGCATGACGGTTGCCACCGCACTGGCACTGCTCAACGGCTGGCTGTGCATCCGCTTCCATGTGAATCATATCATCGGCGGCCTGGGTCTTAACATGCTGGTTGCAGCGGTGGTGGGCATTTTCCTCCAGACTTTATGGGGGTCATCCACAACCTCACCCCAGGTAGCATCTGTCAAGGGGCTGGACCTGCCCTTCCTGGCTGACATTCCACTGGTGGGGGCGCTCTTTAGCGGGCAGTTTCTGGTGACATACATCGCCATTTTACTTGTACCCCTGACCTGGTTCCTGATGTTCCGCACGAAATTCGGCATGCGTGTGCGCATCATCGGAAACAATCCCTACGTTGCGAGCACCTCCGGCATCCAGGTGAACCGCTATAAGTATATGTGTATGCTGCTCTGCGGCATTCTGGCCGGCCTGGCGGGCGCCTTTCTTTCCGTCTGCCAGATGAACATGTTCGTGGAGGGCATGTCCTCCGAGAGAGGTTATATTTCCAATGTAATCTGTGCCCTTGGCTCCAGCAACCCTGTGGGCATCCTGGCCGCAAGCCTTTTCTTCGGCCTGGCGGAAGCGGCGCAGCTTTCATTGCAGGATTTGAACATTCCTTCACAGCTTCTGCGCATGCTTCCATATTGCGTAACCGTGATCGCGCTTGTGTTTGTGAGAGGAAACCGGGGCGTGGCTGCTTTTGAAGGGAAACATTTTGAGGAAGAAAAATAATACAGTTGAGGTGTAATTATGGACAATATGAAACGGATTCTGATTGAATCAGGCAAAAAAATGCTGGGCAAAGGGCTTACAGTGGAAACATGGGGGAATATCAGCCTGCGTGATCCGCAGACCGGAAAGATTTATCTCACGCCGTCCGGAATGGATTACAGCACATTAACCGAGGAAGACGTGGTGGTGTTTGACGCTTCCGGTAATCAAATCGGTGGTGTCAGAAAGCCTTCCATGGAAAAGGGGATGCACCTGGGCATTCTGGCAAAACGGCCTGATGTCAATGCGGTCATCCATACCCATCCAGTCTATTCCCAGGTGTTTGCTGTTCTGGGAATGCCGATCCCGGCGATCATTGATGAGAGTGCCCAGGTGTTCGGAGAAGAGGTGCCCGTGGCAAAATACGGCCTGCCCGGATCCCGGGAATTGGCCAGCCATGTGATAGAGGCCCTGGGCATGGAAAGTAATGCCTGTCTCATGGCCAATCATGGCGCTGTATGCGTGGGCGGGACCATTGATATGGCGTTTCGCTGCTGTACGGTACTGGAAATGACAGCCCAGATCTATCAGCTGTGCCTGCAAATCGGCAAGCCCAACATCATAGAACCGGAGCAGATTGCAGTCATGAAGGAATTAGCCAAAAATTATTTTAATCAAAAGTAAGAAAGGATTACACCTATGAATACGAGAAAATGTAAGGAACACCTTGACAATGTTGCCTTGTCCGCAGATAAAAACAGCGTTGTTATCATCGACCAGACACTGCTGCCCAACAAGCTGTCCTACCTCACCTTATCAAAGGCCGAGGATTTGTATGAGGCTATTGTCAAGCTCCGGGTGCGCGGCGCTCCGGCCATCGGCATCTTTGCCGGCTTTGCAAGCTATGTGCTGGCCAGACAGATGGATACCCAGGACTATGCGGTGTTTTCGCAGGAATTTTTTAAACTTACGGCGTATCTCAATTCCGCGCGCCCTACCGCAGTCAACCTGGACTGGGCCCTTCGCCGCATGAACGGCGTTGTCAGGGACAACTGCCAGACATCCATTCCGGAGATTCTGGAACTTTTAGAGAAGGAGAGCAGGGCGATTCAGGAGGAAGATATCGCCATGTGCACAGCCATATCTGAAAACGGTCTGAAAGTGCTGAAGGACGGCGACAGTATTCTGACTCACTGTAACGCTGGCCCGCTGGCCACCTGCCGCTACGGCACAGCCATTGGCCCCATCCTGCTGGGCCGTGAACGCGGCCTTAATTTTAAGGTATTTGCCGACGAAACCCGCCCGCTTCTGCAAGGCGCCAGACTGACCGCCTTTGAACTGCATAATGCCGGGGTGGACGTGACGCTGATCTGCGACAATATGGCGTCCATTGTCATGAAAAACGGCTGGGTACAGGCCTGCTTCGTGGGCTGTGACCGGGTGGCGGCCAATGGAGACACTGCCAATAAAATCGGCACAAGCGGCGTGGCAATTCTGGCTAAACACTACGGCATTCCCTTCTACGTGCTCGGTCCTACCTCCACCATCGATATGAACTGTGCTACCGGAGACGACATCGAAATCGAGCTGCGCGCGCCCGAGGAAATCAGGGAAAAATTCTATCTGGAACCTCAGGCCCCGCCAGATGTCAAGTGCTACAACCCGGCCTTTGACGTGACAGACCACAGCCTTATCACAGCCATCATCACAGAAAAGGGCATCTGCTATCCGCCTTATTCCCAAAGCCTGTGGGCGCTCTTTGATTAAGAAAGGAAGGTATCCATGAATAAACAATCTATATCTGCTTCTATCCATGTAGAGGACGCTGAAATTGCCAAAACCGTGATAATGCCCGGAGATCCCCTGCGCGCCAAATTCATCGCGGAGCATTACCTGGAAAATCCTGTCTGTTTTAACACGGTACGCAACATGCTGGGCTATACCGGCACCTACAAGGGAAAGACACTGTCCGTCATGGGACACGGCATGGGCTGTCCGTCCATGAGCATTTACGCAACCGAGCTGTTTTCACAGTTTGGCGTGGAGTGCATCATCCGCATCGGCTCTGCCGGAGCCATCCAACCGGATATTAAATTAGGGGATCTTGTCATTGCCATGTCCTGCGCCACGGACTCCGGCATGGCCAATGCCCTGGACATCCCCTGCACCCTGACACCAGCAGCTGACTATCCGCTGCTGGCCGGCGCCGTTAAGGCTGCCGGAAAGGCTGGCATCGCCTGCCATGTGGGAACAGTCTGCACCAGTGACTATTTCTACCATCCCCAGGCTGATTTTAACCAGAAGCTGGCAAAGCTGGGTGTGTTGGCCGTGGACATGGAGATTGCCGCCCTGTACCTCACCGCCGCTGTCTGTGGAAAAAAGGCCCTGGGAATGGTGACTATTTCTGACCAATTGGTCACCCGGGAAGCCCTGACCGCAATGGAGCGGCAGGAGTCCTTCCGGGATATGATGGCAGTGGCTTTGGAAACGGCGCAGTCAGTGGTTTGCAGTCTATAAAGATGTGGAGAGAGCAGTATCACAACCCTCCCAGAGATTGAATGGATGAAATTATTGCAGAAGAAACCGGAAACGACTACATTTCTTTTGAAGCTTACTGCTGATCAGTTTTAGCAGATTATGACATTTGATGCCGATGATGGAATACAGAAAAATGGAAGGCGTTTTTGAATGAGTCATTTAAGGCAGTACACATCCCTTCTAAGCCCAATCCGGCTTGACTTTCTCTCCTAAAGTAACAAAAATAAAATATGGTATTGACATATCACATATTCAGGCTATAATAAACTCATAAGACGTCTGACAAGATGGAATTTGTTACAGAGAAAATGGGGTGAACCGGATATGGAGATCACACATTCAGATATTACAGGGCAGATTGTCCAGTATTTTAAAGATAACATTGTTTCAGGTGAGTGGAAGGTAGGAGAAAAGATACCTTCGGAGAATCAGCTGACACAGATGCTGGGAGTGAGCAGAGCCAGTGTCAGAACTGCCATTCAGCAGATGGTGGGAATTGGTGTTCTGGAAAGTATTCATGGAAAGGGAACATACCTTAAGGATGACCAGGTGGAGGATGTATCTGACACATCCAGTAAAATCACCTCGGAAGACTGCCGGGATATAGAAAAGGTTCTGGAATTTAGGCGGATAGTGGAGAGCGAGGCATGCAGACTGGCGGCTCAGAATGCGGATGAAGATTTCATAAAAGAACTGGAGAAATGGCTGTCTAAGATGAAGGACAGTATTAATAAGAGGGAGGCGTTTGTGACGGCGGATGTGGCTTTTCACAAAGCAATCAGCAGGGCCAGCGGCAACCTGCTGCTGGAGAAGAGCCTTTACAAGGTTTTTGAGGAGAAACGAAAAGATCACAGCCAGATGAACGAAATTTTTGGATATAAGGATGGTATACATTATCACAGCATGATTTTGGAAGCCATAAAGGCAGGGGATGCCCAAAGGGCAAGGGATTGTATGTTTGAACATTTGCAAAATGCTATCAATAGGTTACATGATGTATAACGTGTAACCTTTTGTAAACAAATAACTTGTCAGACGACTAACAAGTAAAAGATAAGAGAAAATAATAAGGAGGACGAAAATGGGAGTAAAGATCGAAAGAGTGAGGGTCATCTGCACGGCTCCGGAAGGAATTAATCTGGTTGTCGTGAAGATTGAGACCAATCAGCCGGGACTATACGGATTAGGCTGCGGAACCTTTGCCTACAGACATCTGGCGGTGAAACTAATCGTTGAGGAATATCTGGACCCTCTTCTCAGGGGACGGGATGTGGAGAACATCGAGGAACTATGGCAGCTTATGAACCAGAATGGTTACTGGAGGAACGGGCCTGCAGAGAATAATGCCATATCCGGTGTTGACATGGCCCTCTGGGATATTAAGGGAAAGATGGCGGGAATGCCTGTATACCAGCTTTTTGGAGGAAAATGCAGGGCTGGAATTCCAGTATACCGCCATGCGGATGGACGCGACCTGGAAGAGCTGTGTGAGAACATCCTGCGGTATAAGGAAATGGGGATTACCATGATACGCTGCCAGTGCGGAGGATATGGCGGCGGTGAGTTTGGTATGACACCGAACACTGCTCCCATAGGATCCCACCCGGGCGTGTATCTGGATTCACGTTCCTATATCCGTGATACAATCAAGCTGTTTGAGGGAATACGGGAGAGAATTGGGTATGATATGGATCTGGTACATGATGTGCATGAGAGGATCGAACCGGTTGAAGCCATTAAACTGGCCCGTGCATTGGAACCATACGATTTGTTTTTCCTGGAAGATCCGGTGCCTGTCGAGCAGACTGACTGGCTGAGACAGTTGAGACAGCAGACCAGTATTCCAATCGCAGAGGGTGAACTATTTAATAACAGGGCAGAATGGAAATCATTGATTACAGAACATCTGATTGATTTTATACGTGTACATATCAGCCAGGCAGGAGGCATTACACCTGCCAGAAAATTACAGATTTTTGCAGAGCAATTTGGGGTCCGCACCGCATGGCATGGGCCTGGAGATATGTCACCTCTGGCTCATGCGGCCAATATTCATATCGATCTGTCCGCGCCAAATTTTGGAGTTCAGGAGTGGTCTGGCATTGAACCGCCTAACTATGTGATACAGGATCTGAAGGGGCCTCATGGAGCATTGCTGGAGGTATTCCCGGGTCTGCCTGAATATAAAGATGGTTATGTCTATGCCAACGACAAGCCGGGTCTGGGTGTGGATCTGGACGAGAAGGAGGCGGCAAAATATCCCTGTGAGAATACGGTGACGACCTGGACGCAGACCAGAAAAAGGGATGGCTCCCTGCAGACGCCATAACAACATCATAACATGAGTAACCAATAAAAGTTATATAGAAAGGGAAGGTAAGAGTATGTCATACGATTACAAAAAGCAGTTTTGTGTAGCAGGAAAGAAATGCATCTTAACCGGAGGAGCCCAGGGGCTATCCAAAGGAATGGCTGAGGCATTACTGGAAAATGGAGCAGAAGTAGTTCTGATGGATGTGCAGAAGGAAAAACTGGAGAAGGTGGCGGAGGCGTATCATGCCATGGGTTATAAGGCGTATGCGGTAAGTGGAGATTTGTCCAGGAAGGAAGAGATCGACAGGATGTTCGCCGAGGCAATGGACTGTCTGGGAGGAGTTCTGGACGTGCTGATTCCGGCGGCTGGCATACAGAGGCGTTATAAGCCATGGGAATTTCCTGAGGATATGTGGAATCTGGTTATCAATATCAACTTAAACCATGTATGGTTTATGTGCCAGAAGGCAATCCAGGTCATGAAGGACCAGCCCGCCGGCGGCAAGATCGTGAATATCGGCTCCATGGTATCCTGGTTCGGAGGTACGGATGTGGCTGCATATACAGCATCCAAGGGCGCTGTGACCCAGCTTACTAAGAGTATTGCCTCTGACTGCGCGAAATACAATATTAACTGCAACGCCATTGCTCCGGGATATATGGATACGGAAATGTGTGCCAACATGACGCAGGCCCGCAAGGATGAGTGCTCTGCCAGGATTCCCGCCGGACGATGGGGGCTGCCCGATGATTTAAAGGGGCCGGTGCTGTTCCTGGCGTCTTCGGCCAGTGATTACGTGAATGGTGTTATCATACCGGTTGACGGAGGGTATCTGATTAAATAACCAGAAAATGGGAAGGGGAACCATATGAAAGGATTAATGAAACGCGCAGGCGCGGTATGCCTGGCCGCTGCTTTTGCTTCTGCTTTGGTAAGCGGATGTGCAGGCAAAACGTCTGATGCAGAAAAGACAGCCATGGGCGGGGATGTGATTCATTTTAAGATGGCAGTGGCTGACAATGATACGACTCCCTATGCAAAGGGCGCAAGAAAGATAGCGGAGGAAGTGGAAAAGGCCACAGATGGCAGGATACAAATTGAAGTTATGGCCGGAGGAACCCTGGGCGCGGAGCGTGACACGATGGAACTGGCGATGTTGGGAAGCCTGGACATCGTAACCTGCGCCAACTCGGTTCTGACCAACTGGGTACCTGAGATGAGCATATTGGACCAGGCGTTCCTGTATAGTAATGAGGACCAGGCCCATGCGGCGGTGGATGGTAAGATAGGAGAACTGATTAACCGTGAGGCACAGAAGCTGAATCTCCATGTGGTGGGGTATATGGAATCCGGATTTCGGAACGTATTTTCTAAGAAACCAATCGAAACCATAGAAGATTTCCACGGGGTGAAGATCCGCACCATGCAGAACCAGTACCATATGGCGGCATTTGAGTCCTTCGGCGCCATGCCCACCTCCATGGCGGCAGGGGATCAGTTCACTGCCCTTCAGCAGGGAACCATTGATGCGTGTGAGAACGCAGTCAGCAATTGTCTTACCAATGGGTTCTATGAGGTGACTAAAAACATTACTTACACGGACCATGCCTTTGTCTATATCCTGGTGTGCATGTCGGACCATGCATGGGAACAGATACCAGAGGAGCTGCGCGAACCGTTCATGGAGGGAGTTAGGAAAGGGTATGAGGCAGAGCGCCTGTATCTGAAAGAAGCAAATGAAACCGCCGCCGCAGAACTGAAGGAAAAGGGTGTGCAGTTCCATGAAATCGACAATGCTGCGCTTCAGGCTGCTTATAAGGAAGAAGCCGGAAAAAAGGGGTTTACCTTTGACCCGGAGTGGCAGGCAGCGGTTGACGAAGCAATCGCACAAAATCCATAGGAGGGTATGATGAAGAAGGTATTATCATTTTTACAGCATGCGGAGAATGGAATTATGGTGATTACGTTCACCATCATGGTACTGACATCATTTGCGCAGGTTGTCAACAGAAATATATTCAAGCTTCCTATATCATGGTTTGAGGAAGCAGCCGTGTATTGTATGATTTATATGGTCCTGATAGGAACAGAGGTGGGACTCAGGGATGGTACGCAGATCGCTGTTACCGCTGTGGTGGATAAGCTTAAGGGTAAAGGAAAAAAGTGGATCCAGGTCATTGCAAAGATAATAGTGGTGATCTTCTCAGCAGCAATTTGTGTTAATTCAGTAGAGATACTGAATCTGCAGGTAAAAACAGGGCAGACGTCGCCGGCCCTTCATCTTCCGATGTCAGTACCCTATGGGGCGCTGGTAATCAGCTTTGCAATCATCACACTGGTACAGGGGGCGGCGGTCATAGGAATGGTGATGGATGTATTGAAAAATGGAGAAAAGGAAGGCGGAGAAAAGGTATGACAGGCATAATTCTATTTGGTATCTTTGCGGTTCTCTTAATAATCGGTGTACCTGTGGCGTTTGCCCTTGGGTGCGCGACTATGGCTGCCATTGTTTTCAGCCCGGAGATTACCATTACCACGGCAGTAATCGCCCAGCGTCTCTTTGGCGGACTGGATTCCACCTCATTGATGGCTATTGCGTTTTTTGTACTGGCCGGCAACCTGATGACCAAGGGCGGCATTTCAAGGCGTCTTGTAGACCTGGCCAATTCCATGGTAGGAGGGGTCAGAGGTGGTATGTCTTTGGCGCTGGTGCTGGCAAGCGCATTTTTCGCAGCCCTGTCAGGCTCTGCTCCGGCTACTGTAATCGCCATCGGTTCCATGCTATATGCGGATATGGTGCGGATCGGATATCCCAAGGAAAGGACAGCAGGACTTCTGGTAGTGGCGGGAGGTCTGGGACCAGTCATCCCCCCAAGTATTATCATGGTGGTATATGCCACCATGACCGGCGCATCAGTGGGTGACATGTTTAAATCAGGAATGCTGATAGGCATTACCATCATGGCAGCTCTTATGGCCATTGTGCTGTACCTGGCGCATAAGGAAAATTGGCCCAAAGCGGACATGAAGATAACTCCTGGGGAATTCGCTAACAATTTTTTTAAGGCGATACCTGCTCTTTTGCTTCCTATTATCATACTGGGAGGAATATACTCCGGCCTGCTTACCCCCACTGAGTCAGCTTCCGTGGCGGTGGTATGGGCTCTGATTGCCGGCATGTTCATCTATAAGGAGATAAAACCAAAGGATCTGGTGCCTATCATACTGGATTCTGCTAAAAGCGCAGCTATGGTACTCTTTATTGTGGCAACCTCCACTGCATTTTCATGGCTCTTTACGTACAGCGGTATATCTAAGATGCTGATTGACACCATTATCGGTATGCATCTGAATGCGGTGATGTTCTGCTTTATCGTGGCGATTATCCTGCTGCTCTTTGGAACCTTCCTGGAAGGCATCGCTACGGCTGTACTGTTAGTGCCTGTGTTATGGCCCATAGCCAGTTCCCTGGGAATCAATGTAGTCCATTTTGGAATGATCGTGTGTATTTCTAATGTCATTGGGACTATGACCCCTCCTGTGGCGGTAAATATTTTTTCGGCGGCAAGTGTGTCTAAACTTAAGATGGGAGACATATCAAAGGGGGAAATTCCATTTTTCATCGGATATCTGTTTGTGTTCTTTGCTGTTGTATTTGTACCGGCTATCAGTACATTTTTAGTAAAATAATTTTTTCTGCCAGCAGCTAATGCATGCTGGCAGATTTCAGTTGCTTGTATATATGTCCTGTATTTTCTATTGTAGTTAACATTCCCAATTCTATTTGTATGCCTGTTTATTAAGAGAGACACTTCTATTTGCCATTCCGGCTATCATCCCGCGCTCCATTTTTTATATGGTACAGCAGGAGAGGCTAAAAGAGCCAGTCTGAAGAGAGCATACAGTTCCAAATATGCATGGACGAAACTTGTTATTGGCGCCGAAGGCGGGTCCGGATATAGACGGACAAAGTAGAAACTTCTCCTGCTTTCTTGCTTTCGTTTATTCAGATATTTGCGTGAGTAATGACAATAATCTTTTTTTATAGAGAGCATTATCGATTTTCGTGCACACCTCCACATTGGGCGCATGTTCTCCGAAACCTTCCTGGATTGCCAGCTTTGAGCCGTCATTGAGAATGACTTGTCCATAGGCGGCTTCTTCCTTCAGACAGACATATGCATGACATGCCTTTTTTTCGATTGTGATATCATCCCATAACGCAACGGCCATTGCCACAGCGTCAGGAAGATCCACGATATACTGGTTATTGGCGGCTAAATTATATTCTGCGAGCAGACGGTTGCATCTTACGGCAAATATGGCTTCTTCTTTCTGGCTGTTCATTAGTGTATCCATATCATCCTTTGTCAGGACTGCATCTCCAAGGCATATGTCAAAACCAACAATCGTAACAGGTATCCCTGCCGTAATCATGATGTGGAATGCTTCCGCATCAACGTAAATGTTAAATTCCGAGACTGGAGTGCAATTGCCTGGTCCAAAGCCGGTGGTTCCCATGCTGTAGATATGTTTTACCCTCTTCATGGCAACTGGGTCTTTCATAATGGCCAGAGCAATGTTTGTGACCGGACCGATTGTTACTATTTCAATCTCGTCCGGGTAAGTCTGTACAATTCGGATAATGGCATCTGCCGCATGTTCTGCTTCTGCTGTTCCGACAGGATGGATAAGCCCTGCGTCGCCCATGCCATCCTCACCGTGTACGTTTACCGCTGTAACGAGGTCTCGGAACAGCGGCTTGACAGCCCCTGCAAATAAAGGCGGCATCTGCGCTCCGGTAATCTCCATTGTCATCAGCGCGTTTCGGGTGGCAAGTTCTAACGGAACATTCCCTCCCACTGTCGTTATGGCTTCTACCGATACTTCTGTGGATTTTAATGCCATCATCAGTGCTACGGCGTCATCGCTGCCGCAATCTGTGTCAATGATTAATTTTCTCATATACTTGCTCCTTTTTTAATGATATCATCATTATAGAACAGCTTCGCTTAATAAATACAGGTCATTTGACCCGGTGTCCGAAGCAACAGCAGATACGAAATCATTTGGATTTCGAAAAGAACGATGCTGTCAAGATGCCTGCGAATAAATATTCGTGGCGTTGCAAAAAAATAAACTGCATCAGCCTATAAGAGGAGAATAACGAAAAATAAGAGCGATAGGAAGATGGAATTAGAAATATTTCATAACCCCATTGGTGCCTTTCGCAGAAAGGTGGATTATAATGATGAATGTCCATGAATTAATAAACAGTGCGCCGAAGCAGATTATATCCTATTTTGATATCAGGACTTACCCAAAGGGGAGCAGTATCCTTCAGCCGGATGAACATAATTCGTCTCTGTTTTTTTTGCTTGAAGGTACGGCTGAAGTTTTTATATACACATTAAATGGGATGTTTCTTTCTTTATATAGATATGAAAAAGATGGCTGTTTCGGTGAAGTGGAGCTGTTTTGTGAAAGTAGGACCACGATGGGGGTTTCAGCCGTTGATAATTGCAAAGTGGTCAGGATTTCCAGGAGAGGGGTGGAGGCCTGGATAAAGGTGGACCACCGGTTCTGTGGGTTTCTGCTGCGTCAAATGGCCTCAAAGATAGCAGAGAACTCAGATAATTATATCCGCAGCGCTTCCATGGACTTGAAAAGCCGTGTTCTTTACTGTCTGTACCGGCATAAACGGTCGGGAACCCTGGATGCTTTAACCAAAGAGCAGCTTATGAATGAGGTAGGTACTCCTATTCGCAGCTTGAATCGAATACTTGCCCAGTACAGGGAGGATGGGGTGGTTCTATATGAAAAGCATAGATTTCATATTATGGACAAAGAGCGGTTTGACGCTGCTATGAAGAATTTGTAGAGAGTGGTCCTTAAGAATAAAGATACGGAGTTCCTCAGGGAGCGTAAAGACACAGTGTCTGCTGATGCAGGAAACGAGTTTGCAGAGCGTTAACAGTTGATTTTTGGATATGCCGGTGATAAACTTGTCATGGGGGAGGGCTGACGCCATATGAAGCAGACAAAAAAGTTCAATTGGAAAGTTCTTTTGATTACGGGATTTGCGTGCATCATTATAAGCATCCTGACTTTTTATTATATAAGTATCAGGCAGACAATGTATGTCGAGAGCTCTGAGCATCTGGACGAGGTATCCAGGCAGATTGCCGCTTCCATTGAAAAGCAGTCTAGGGATCAATGGCGTATGGTTGGCATGTTTTACAACTATTTATTCCAGACATCCGATAAGGAATGGAAAGATATCGGCAGCTATGTGGAGGAGGAAAGAGAAAACTGGGGCTTTGACACTTTGTGCCTTGTGGACGAAGACGCCATGTATTATGATAATGACAATACATTTTCCCTGCTCTCCCATAAGGAGGTGTCCATGGGACTTCTCACAGAACATACCCCTGTCATATTGGACAACACGCTGTTTCAGGACAAAAATAAACTGATCTTCCTGCTGCCCATAGATGACATGGTAATCGGCAGCAAGACGTTTAAAGCGATTGGTGCCACCTATAACAGCCGTAATATCTTCGATATTCTCGACATAGAAGCTTTCGGCGGGAATGCCGAACTGTATATCACACATGGCGACGGGGTGGTGATTTTCCGTGACACACAGACCAATGCCATAACCGGTTATAATCTGTTCAACAGCCTGTCGGAGAACACGTTTGAAAGAGGATCGGTACAGGAACTCAGAGAAAATATCCGTACGGGACATCAGGAACTGATGACGGTACACAGACCCTCCGGGGAATATTACTTAAACCATACCCCTGTGGGTGTTGATGACTGGCAGTTGATAACGTTAGTGCCGGCAAAGGTGGTCAGCGGCCGGATGCAGCAGTCTTCCATTATCACATTTGTCTGCATTTTCCTCGTAGGCGCCCTTGTGATCGCTGCATTTATGCTGCTCTACTCCGCCTCTACCAAGAAGATACTCTGCGCAGAGGAATCAGCCAGAAAAGCCGCGGAGGAGGCGAATCTGGCCAAGAGCCGTTTCCTCTCCAATATGTCCCATGATATACGGACTCCCATGAATGCAATTATAGGAATGACCGAAATTGCTTCCAGACATCTGAATGAGCCCCAAAAGGTGGGCGACTGCCTGAAGAAGATCGATCTGTCCGGCCGGCTGCTGGTGAGTTTGATCAACGATATTCTGGATATGTCAAAGATTGAAAGCGGAAAGATGACCTTAAACAACGACGCGTCCTCTCTGGTGGAGCTGATGAACAATCTGGTTGGGATCGCTCAGCCAACAGTCAGCCAGAAAAATCAGGAATTCAATATCAGGCTTCATGATGTCTGCCACGAAGAGCTGGTGTTTGATTCTCTCCGGCTCAGCCAGATACTGATCAATCTGCTGGGCAACGCGATTAAATTCACACCCCCCGGCGGGAGTATCAGCGTGGATGTGACCGAACAGCCGTCCCGTGTTGATGGCTGCGCCCACTTTGTATTCCGGGTGGCAGATACAGGGATCGGAATATCGCCGGAATTCCAGAAAAAAATCTTTACATCTTTTACAAGAGAACGGGACAGCAGGATTGACCGGATTGAAGGCAGCGGCCTGGGCATGTCAATCACAAAAATGATTGTGAGCCTGATGGGCGGGACCATTGTGGTGGAGAGTGAGCCGGGAAAGGGAAGCGTATTTACAGTGGAATTAGATTTGGAACCGGCGGGACAGGGAGAAAGCCTCTCGCTGCCGGCTATCCGTGTGCTGGTGGCCGATGACGATCCTGACACCTGCGAGTCCGCAGTTAAATTCCTGGCGGAACTGGGTGCCTCGGGGGAAATGGTATCTGGAGGACAGGAAGCAGTTGAGAAGGCAAGAACCGCCCACTTAGCGGGAAACGATTACCAGTTTGTTTTTTTGGACTGGAAAATGCCTGACTTAAGCGGAGTTGAAACCGCCCGTCAGATTCGTCAATATGTCGGAGCCGATGTGCCGATCCTGATTATCAGCGCCTATGACTGGTCCTGCATTGAAATAGAAGCCAACGAAGCGGGGATTGACGGTTTTGTACAGAAGCCCTTCTTTAAATCCACCCTTTATCATTGCATCCAAAAATATTTCCTCCGGCAAAAGACAGAGATATGTGAGGCGGCCCATAAAGACGAAAAGTTTCTGGCCGGCCGCAGAGTCCTGCTGGTGGAAGACAATGAAATTAACCAGGAGATTGCCAGAGAGTTTCTAAGCGAATATGGGGCAGAAGTAGTGACTGTCGAAAACGGGCGGGAAGCGGTGGATTTCTTTTGTGAATCTGCAGTTGGCAGTTTGGATCTGATCCTGATGGACATACAAATGCCGGTTATGAATGGCTATGAGGCCGCCCGCGCTATCCGTGCGTCAAAACGGGGAGATGCCGGGAGTATACCGATCTTTGCCATGACGGCGGACGCATTTTCAGAGGACATTATTATGGCAAAGAATGCCGGCATGAACAGCCACCTGGCCAAACCGCTGAATATTTCAACCATGTTGCGAGAGATCAAAAAATATATCAATTAGGCGGGGATACGTATGAGAAAAAACTGGATAGGGGTTCAGAGATTAGCGGGCTGCGTCATCGTGTTGTGTTTCTGCGGACTGTTAAGCGGATGCGCTCCGGATCGGAACTCTGTGAATGAGAATCTGATCGGTATTTCATCCGATGTGGACGACCCGCGTGTGAAGGTTACGATCACATGTAACATGCCGTTGGAGCATTTTGCCAGCGCTGTGGAGAAACGTTATCCCCACATACGGCTGATTCAGGATAGCTATATGGGGGACTTCCGGCTGAATGAACACATAGCCCGAGTAGAACACGGTGATCTGGGCGACCTGGTGATGATCAAGGCGGGGCATATCCCCGAGGCAGATCTGACCGGGCTTTTAATGGATCTGTCCACCCAGACATTTCCGGCAAATTATAATGTGAACTCGCTCCAGACAGATGCAGAAGGACACATTTATTATATTCCGGGGCCTTTAAGCTTCAACTGCAACATCTATAATAAAACACTGTTCGAAGAACACGGCTGGGCTGTGCCAAAGGACTATGACGAATTTTTAGAGCTGTGCCAGAGGATTGACAAGAGCGGCATAAGGGGATATCAGACTGTCTTTCATGATTCCAGTCTGCAGAGTTTCCAAATCTATAACTACTGTGTCCGCTCCGCACTGGATACCTTAACCCAAGTGGATGGGCAGACATGGCATAACGAGCTGACGGCTGGAAAACCGGTCTCTCTGGAACCCATGGATATTGCCTTTCAGGATTTAAAACGCATGATGGATGCAGGGTTAGTCCGCGCAGAGGATCTGGATTTTACGGGCAATATGCGCAGCGAAGCAACCATCGGAAGAAAGTTAGCAATCACTTCCGGAGCAATTGATGTACTGAAGAAGTACAATGAATCCGGAACCGATGAATTTTGCTTTATGCCGCATTTTAGCATGACAGACGGGCAGGGCTGGCTTCTTAACCTGGGGTATTATTTTGGAGCAAATCAGAACCTGCAGAAGCCGGAAAATAGAGAGAAGCTGGAAGCCGCCATGGAACTCCTGGATTTTATATCCTCCGAGGAAGGTCAGATGCTGCTGATTGAGGATGATCTTGGAATGCTCTCCGCAACCAGAGGGGCAAAACTTCCCGACGAACCCTTTATGAAGGATATACGGACGCAGATTGAAAGCGGACGATATATCATGCGCCCTGTATATAATATGTTCACATCCGTGTTGGAGACAGAAATTGCTGCCTTCATACGCGGTGAGACCACCAGCTCCCGAATTCTGGAAAAATGCCAGCTTCTATTGGAGGAAGGTCAGCCGGATCTTAAATCCCTGGGGCAGGCATCAGAGGATTTTACAGTGCTTCAGACAGGAAATCTGAAGGCCGATGCCCTCCGACGTGCAGCAAGCGCGGATATCGCGCTGATTGGCATGGAGGAAGCCAACTGTTATGCCCCTGTAGGCGGAACCAGATCTAAGTTGTACAAAGGCCCTGTCACTGAAGCTGACGCAGTACGGATTGCTCAGACCCGGACAGACGCACCTCTTACATGCTCCACGGCTTTTATCAGTGGCAGGGAAATACTGGCGCTTCTGGAGCGGGGCGCGATGTCCGGGGAAGAACAGGAGACCGGCCTTACAGAACATTTTCACCCCTTCGCAGTATCCGGGCTGACGCTTACCTATTGCCTGTCCGGCGAAGAGGGCGGCCGGGTCAGAGATGTAAAGCTGAATGACAAAACACTCCTAAATCCTGATGAACAATATACAGTAGCATTTTTAGACGGCGCGCTGACAGAAGACCTGGCGGCTGGGCAGACAAAAACAGAAATTTCTATGACAGATGCCTTTATAGAATACATCATCCGGGAACAGACGGTAACCCCTGATTCCCAGAGAATCCAATTCCGCTGCCAATTCCGCTGATTACGGGAATCGGCAATATGGTAAAGTATCTGCATTTTTCATCAAAACACCTTCCAAGACAAGGAAGGCATTGGTATAATTAGGGTACATCTATTAGGGTCACCTCCGTATACATTAAACTTTGGCCGGGATAATGATTTTGGGAGGCTTCTTGATAGATGTATTTTATTACAACGAAAAGAATGTTGGAAGTGTGCTTTTTAGCACACCCCAACATTCAGCGGTGTTGAGGAAAGCTGGTACCATGATTCAGAAGGCGCGGCCTTACACAACCTTTCTAACCGCGTTATCATAAAAACGGAAATAGTCCGGGCGATGCCGGGACTGGGTATATTCAAACATTACGCCGTCGCTGTTGAAGGTCTGGCTGCTGACTACGGCCACACAATTATAATCCTCAGCGTTCATCTTTAAGTATTTCTCATCAATTTGCGTCATCTTTTCTACCGTCATGATTCTCTTGCTGTTTACAATGGTCATGTGGAGCGTCTGTTCCAGATATTGATAGATAGAATCTTCCGCAATGTCTTTTGTGAGACCCGGGATGGCCTCTTTTAAAAAGTAATTATGGTTGAGAATCAGCGGTATATCGTCTAAATAATGGAGCCTCTGGATATAATAAATCTCCGTTCCCACATCAAAACCAGTGTATAGAGCCTGCTTTTCATTAATCGCAAACTCGGTAAACAGAATAACCTTTGTAAGGGAACGATGTCCATTTCGTGCGGCGGATTCCCGGAAACTTTCAATTTCTCCGATGGTAAAGGCGGTTTGTGCTACAGGCTGATAGATGTTGCGCACCCCTTTTCCCTGCATGGTCTGTACATAACCGTCGGTTACCAGACGGCTGACGGCCCGGCGCAGGGTATTGCGGGAACAGTTATAAGTTTGGATCAGCGTGTTTTCTGATGGTAAAAGTTCCTGATAAGCGAAAACATCGGTTTCGATTTTCTGCTTTAGGTCTTTATAAATGGTCTCGTATATTGCTTTTGGCATGTTTGTTCACCTCTGCTCAGGGATGGTTTGGTTTTTATGAAATCCCTATGTAGACATTATAGAAAGAGAGCGGAAAAAAGTCAACGACTTGTTTGAACAAATATTTTTAAAATAGCATTGACATGTTTAAACAAGTGTGCTATAACATAGTCAGGGAACATGTTTAAACAAGCTCGGCATTAAACAAGCTCAACAAGCAAATGGAGGAATCAAAAAGATGGGAAAATATGCAGAAGACGCCAAACAGCTGCTTCGTCTGGTAGGAGGAAAAGAGAACATTGCGGCAGTTTCGCATTGTATGACAAGAATGCGCTTCGCTTTGGTGGAGCCGGATAAAGCGGATGTGAAAGCCATTGAAGCAATGAAGGCTGTAAAAGGAAGCTTTACACAGTCGGGACAGTTCCAGGTTATCATCGGCAATACGGTAGCTGATTTTTACAATGACTTTGTAAAAGAGGCAGGAATTGAAGGCGTATCAAAAGATGCGGTAAAACAGGCGGCAAAGAAGAACCAGAACGTGCTGCAGCGGGTGGTTACCGCGCTGGCGGAGATTTTTGCGCCATTGATTCCGGCAATTATTACAGGCGGTTTGATTCTTGGCTTCAGAAACTGCATTGACAGCTTGTATCTGTTTGAAAATGGGACAAAGGCATTATGTGACATCAGCCAGTTCTGGGCAGGTACCGACAGTTTTCTGTGGCTGATTGGCGAGGCGGTTTTCCATATGCTTCCGGTTGGCATTTGCTGGTCAGTGACAAGGAAGATGGGTACAACCCAGATGCTCGGTATTGTCCTTGGCCTTACTCTGGTATCCGGACAACTGCTCAATGCATATGCGGTTGCGGGAACCGTGGCCGCGGATATTCCAAAGTGGAATTTCGGCGGATTCCAGGTAAATATGATTGGTTATCAGGGACAGGTCATTCCTGCTATTTTAGCGGCATTTACCCTGGTGTATCTGGAAAAATTCTTCCGGAAGATTACACCCCAGGTTATCTCGATGATTGTTGTTCCGTTCTGCAGTTTATTATTATCGGTAATGGCAGCGCACTTTGTACTGGGTCCTGTTGGCTGGAAGATTGGAGCTGGTATCTCCGCAATTGTATTTGCCGGAATTACCGGAACCTTTAAGGTTGTATTTGCCGCTGTATTTGGCGTGATTTACGCCCCGCTGGTAATTACGGGGCTTCACCATATGTCCAATGCCATTGACTTACAGCTGATTGCAGATTATGGCGGTACCATGCTGTGGCCCATGATTGCATTATCTAATATTGCACAGGGTTCCGCGGTTCTGGGAATGGTCTGGCTGCAGAGAAAAGACCCGGAAGTACAGGAAGTAAATATTCCGGCATGTATTTCCTGTTACCTTGGTGTTACGGAACCGGCTATTTTCGGCGTGAATTTAAAGAGAGGCTTCCCGTTTATCTGCGGAATGATTGGATCCGGTATCGCGGCCGTTGTCTGTGTAGCCACAGGTACAACTGCAAATGCCATTGGTGTGGGAGGCATTCCGGGTATCCTGTCGATTCAGCCCCAGTTTATGGCTTCCTTTGCAATCTGCATGATAATCGCATTTGCGGTTCCCTTCTTACTGACCGCAGCAGCCGGAAAGCGGAGGCTGCAGGCGGATAAAGAGGAACAGGGACAATTAACCGCATTTTTATCCGGAAAGGCAATTCCACTGGCGGATGTTGGAGACGGTGTTTTCTCAGAAGGAGTCCTGGGCGACGGTATGGCGGTTATTCCGGAAACGGATACACTGTATGCACCGGCAGACGCAGAGGTGGCAGCGCTGATGCCGGATTCACGCCACGCCTGCGGATTAAAGCTGGAAAACGGAATGGAGGTACTGTTACATATTGGTATTGATACAGTAAGCATGAAGGGAGATGGATTTGAATATCTGGTGCAGGAAGGCCAGAAGGTCAGTGCGGGAACGCCGTTGATCCGGTTTGACAGAGGGAAGATTAAGGCGGCAGGCCACCCCGATGTCACGGTATGCATTATCAGCAATAAAGGAAATGCCCGGGATATTCAATTCCATACAGGGATAAATGTAAAAGAAAAAGAAACAGCAGTGGCAACGTTCAGATAGAGGAGGCGCGAAATGGCAGATTTCAGCAATAAAGTAGTATACCAGATATATCCCAAATCCTTTCGGGATACCAACGGGGATGGCTTTGGAGACATCCCCGGAGTGCTGGAAAGATTAGATTATCTCAAGGAATTAGGAGTGGATTATCTGTGGCTGACACCGTTTTTTCCATCCCCGCAGAATGATAATGGGTATGACGTTGCGGATTACTGTGCAGTGGATCCCAAGTTTGGTACGATGGCGGATTTGGAAGAGCTGATCAGACAGGGAGAAGAAAAAGGCATCGGACTGATGCTTGACATGGTATTTAACCATACCTCCACAGAACACCCATGGTTCCGGAAGGCCCTGGCAGGAGATGAGAAATACCAGAAGTATTATATTTTCAAAGACGGCACACCGGATCGGGCTCCTACAAACTGGAAATCAAAATTTGGCGGCTCTGCATGGGAATATGTGCCTGGCTTAAAAAAGTGGTATCTCCGGTTATACGATGTGACCCAGGCTGATTTAAACTGGGATAACCCGGAGGTCCGTGAAGAATTAAAAGAAATTCTCCGGTTCTGGAAAAATAAAGGCATAAAGGCCTTCCGCTTCGACGTGATCAATCTGGTTTCCAAGCCGGAACAGATGGAAGATGATTCCCGGGGGGACGGAAGGCGGTTTTACAGTGACGGTCCCCATATCCATGAGTACCTGAAAGAACTGGTGGGAGATGCGGGGATTGGGGATTTCGTAACAGTAGGTGAGATGTCATCCACCTCGGTAGAACATTGCATCCGGTATTCTGCTCCAAAGGAAAAGGAGCTTTCCATGTGTTTTAATTTCCACCATCTGAAGGTGGATTATAAAGATGGGGAAAAATGGGCCCTTATGCCGGCAGACTATAAGAAATTAAAGGAACTCTTTGTGGAATGGCAGATGGAGATGCAAAAAGGGGATGGATGGAACGCGCTGTTTTGGTGCAACCACGACCAGCCCAGGATTGTAAGCAGGCTGGGGGATGAAAACACTTATTGGAAAGAGTCGGCAAAAATGCTGGCAGGTATGATTCACTTTATGCGCGGAACACCGTATATCTATCAGGGAGAAGAGATTGGAATGCTGAATGCCCATTATCCTTCCATAGAGCAGTACAGGGATGTGGAAAGCCTGAATTATTATCAGATTCTGCTGGGGCAGGGGAAAACGGAAAAGGAAGCTCTGGATATCTTGGCGGCCAGATCACGGGACAACAGCAGGACCCCCATGCAGTGGAACGGGGAACCGTACGGCGGATTCTCAGAAGCAAAACCCTGGATTCCCATGTCTGCCGAATTTAGAAAAGAAATCACAGTAGAAGCGCAGATAAAGGACAATGATTCCATTCTTGCTTTTTATAAGAAGCTGATTGCCATGAGAAAAATGTATCCGGTCATTGCAAAAGGAGAAATCTCTTTTTGGGAGACAGGAAGGGATAGGGTGCTGGCATATGAAAGAGTGCTGGGAAAACAGCGGATCGCAGTGCTCTGCAATTTAGACGGAAAGAAGCAGACGATCAGGACGGACGGCTCGTGGAGCGGTTATAAGGTATTGCTGGAAAATTATGAAGGCCGGGAAACGGCGCTCCGGGAAGAAGGGTATACAATGGAGCCGTATGAGTTTATGGTGATTGGAAATGGCAATTTGTAACAGCTGCGGCCGGGCTGAAGCACTGGTTTCATGCAGCAGCCCAATCACCGCTATCCTGTAACAATATTATTTGACGGTATACTTCATTAGCTTTTTCATATCAATTTCAATTCCCAGGCCCGGACTGTCAGGGACAATCAGGCAGCCGTCCTCATACTGGAAGGGCTTGGTGATGATATCATCCATGTACCAGCGGGCCGCCACCCTGGTCTGCTCCGGGCAGCCTTCCACATGGGTAATGGGGAACACGGATGCAAGATTGATGTTTCTGCCGCAGCAGGCCATGTGTAAGTTGGCCGCGTTGCCGACCCCAAACTCCCCGGAACCATTTACATTACAACGTATGCCTGCACATTCGGAAATCTTTGCAATGGTACGGGCAGGATACAAACCGCCTGCTTTGGTCGTATAGATGGAAATATAATCCGCGGCCCGGTTAGCCACGATGTCCAGCGCATCAGGAACCGTCCAGCAGCTCTCGTCCGCGCACACAGGAACCTCCAGCATACGGGTTACCTCCTGCATCTGATACAGGCCTTCCACGGGCTGTTCCAGATACTGAAGATTGTACTGATCCATCCGTTTGCCCCATTTGACCGCTTCTTTGGCAGAAGGGTATCCCTGGTTGGCATCCACCAGAATATTGATATCGGGGCCCAGAGCTTCCCGGAGTTTTTGCATCAGCTCCACATCGCGGACAAGATTCAGGCCGCCTTTCATTTTGATGTTCTTTATGCCTTCCCTGCAAGCTGCCAAAGCCTCATCCACCGCCGCATCCGTATCCATTACAACACCCAGGCTGTGGGCAATTGGGATTGCCCTTCTGTACTGACCGCCCAGGAGTTTGTAAACGGGTTTTTCCACTGCTTTTCCCATGATATCATACAGTGCGATGTCAATGGCTGCTTTTGCATAGTTAAAGCCGCGGATTGCCAAATCCATTTTATGGTGGATCAGGTCAATATCAAAGGGATCCATACCTTTAATAGCCGGGAACAGATTTTCCTCCATCACTACACGGGTGGTTCCTGCTGATTCGCCGTAATAGCGGCCAAAGTCGCCTCCCCACTCCGGCATGGTGGTGGCTTCGCCGTAGCCGGTAATACCATTGTCCGCAGTTATCTGCAGGATGACCCAGCCCTGCCCCACATCCACGGTGCTGCTTGCCCAGGTATGTTTACGCCTGGTAGGTATGCTCACTTCATAAATTTTATATTCTGTAATCTTCATTCTGATATTCCTTTCTGATGACCAGTCTGCCATGAATCGGAGACTTCCAGGTTTGTATGTTTTCTGTTTTCCAGATATTGTAAGGGAAAATACTGCTGTTCCAGCTCATCTTCCAGGCAGCCTATGCCTGTCTGAATGATGCGGGCCAGTTCTGCGGTCCTCCTGCCCATGTTGCAGGAAAGCTCCATGGCCATGGAATCGGTATGTATGCTGTCCTTTTCCCAGGTGGGAGCGTAGCCCGCCACCCCAAAATAGCTTCCGGGGGCGTCTGCTGCCAGAGGAATGCATTTCATCAGCAGGGCAGACTCTACCAGCCACTGAATGGTGTATTCCTGGCCGCCCCAGCGGCTTGAGCCCTGTACGATGGAGCCCCATGACTTGTTCCAGCGGGGGTATTTCCCCTGAAAATAGCTGTACTGCATATTGCATAGACGGTCCATGGCACATTTGACCTGACCCGGAACACCCACATGGTAAACCGGAACGACCCACACAATCCCATCAGCCCACAAAAAATCTTCCCACAGCTCCTGCAGTCCGTCTTTAATGGAACAATCGCCGTTTTTCATACAATAGGAAGAGCACTCTGCCCGGCATCCGGCAAAAGACTTTCCGGCAAATATGAACTGACGCACCACTGTATCCTTTACCAGGGCCGCGCCTGCGGATGCCTGGCCGGCCAGGATTTGGCAGTTTCCGTTTTTTCTGGAACTGCCGTTAATGATAAGAATATGTGTCATTTAAAAGACTCCCTTCCCAACAGCTTTCCCAACACGGTATAAAGCACAAATGCAACCATAAAACTGATTACCGGCGGTACCAGAACGTTATTGGCATTACAGTAATATCCGGCTGCACCAGCGGCAATCCAGGAGATGAATCCCCAGGAACTGAAGGCTCTTGTTTCAGAAGAATTTTTGACGATATATACCTCAGACAGATACAGGCCGGGAATAGGCGCCAGCAAAACGGACAGCGTGGACACAAAGGTCAATACGTGGTTCAAGGCACCGGTCAGGCTGAAGGCTGCTGCCAGAATTGCCAACGCATAGGCTATGTTTTTGTGTTTGAACCTGCCTTTTAAGGAAGTCTGGCCAAGGATATTCTGTATACTCAGAGTAGCGCTGTATATGTTATTATCCTGGGTCGTCCACAGGGCGAAGAAAGAACAAATCAGGGTAGGAAGTGCTATGCCCAGACCGGCAGCGGAACTGACGAAATCGCTCTTTCCTGTAGCCTGGGCACAGATAACACCTGTCAGCTGCAGGGCCAGCAGGCAGACAAAGAAAGATACGATGCCTCCCACCACAAAATGAGATTTTTTCTTGGCAAAGCGGATTACATCCATGGATGAGATGGCGCCAAAAATCCATGATCCTACACCAGCCGTAGTGGCCTGTGTAAAGGAATAATTTCCTTCCGGCATATAGGCCAGGACGATATCGAAGTTATTGGTTGCTTTGTAGGCTGCCATAACGACCCAAACACAAAGCAGGATAGCAGCGGGAACCCCGAGCATACTGACAACCTCAAGGCCTTTGTAGCCCCGTGAGGCGGACTGCAGCCAGACAAACATTAAAATCACGGCAGTAATACCGATGGGAAGGGGCCACATGGGGAACGCTGCAACAATCATTTTGGCAAATGTGTCCCCATTGGTTCCCAGCCAGCAGACAACAGACAGCGATAAAATCGCAGACAACACCAGAGATCCCTTTTTTCCCAGGACCTTTCTGGACATTACAGTGGTGGTGATACCGAATTTAAAAGCAATCAGCCCCATAGCGATACAGATGAACACCAGGTAAATATCAGAAATGCAGAGCGCCTTCACCGCATTTGAAAAGGTCATTTTATAACCAACCGCAGCGCCGGTAACAAAATTAGACATTGCAATCAGATAACCTGCCAGAACGATAATCATGCTCCATGCGCTCTTTTTTGCCCCATCGGGAATCGCTTCATATGCATATTCACTTGCTGCCAGGACGTTTTCCTCCTGGGCGGTAATCTTTTTTTCTTCCATAGTTAGAACCCCATTCCCCTTTTTACATAGTTAACTGCTTCCTGTACAGACATAGCTTCTATTCCCATTTTTGTCAGATTAACGCCTTCCCTGCGGTAATTTTTTTCCATCAGCGTCTCCGCCATATAGATAGACGCATCGGTCATAGGGGTTTTAATCCCTGCCAGACGTCCAAGCTCTGAGATGGGAACTAATCCGGAGCCAATATCCTCGTGCATATAGCGGTGGTCCAGACACGCAGGAGCGCATATGAACTGGTTTGCCCGGCTCTCCTGGCATGCGCGGTAAGGATCCCCGCTTTCTGCCGCTTCACGGGTTGTGGAACCGGCATGGTACAAAACCGTGCAGAAATCCTCAAGCTCCAGGCCAAAGGCCCTGGATACGGACAGCCGTTCCCCATCCAGCTTTCGTATCACCTTTCCCACAGAAGGCGTGATTCCATCATAGTAAAACCGGAAATTTCCGCTGGTGTGCTCAATCCAGCCGGCATTCAGCAGCATTCCCGGGGGATGGAACATGGCATTGATGTTACTGAGAGAAGATTCCAGCACATTCCGGGCAGCGACGACGTGAGGATATGCCCTGCGGATGACGGAGAGAACATCTTCTGTGTGGTCCGCCGGAAAGACTCCTACTGTAACCGGCTTGTCGCTGCTGCTGACACGGACACCCGTCTCGCTGGTTTTCCTTGCAATATAGCTGAGCGTGTTGGATTCCGCAATCCTTCCTCTTTTTAAAATGCCTGCCGCCCGGAGGGCGCCTCCGCTGTGCCCCGGGTTCATATACAGGACAGTATCATCATTCAGGTATGGCTTCAATGCCTTCAGATATGTTTCATGACCAGTTCCCGGAACATTCATGACAACCAGCTCTGCGCTCTTTACCGCTTCTCCTATGTCACTAGTGACGCATCCAATCCGGCAGTGTCCCTTTCCCCATACTCCCTCATACGTCAGCTGATTGTCCAGCTTCCGGAATGCACAGACTCTGTCCTGCGAAAATGTAAACAGGCTCACATCAAATCCCCTGATGGTCAGGTCAGCGGCGGCGGCATAACCGCCGTGCCCGCCACCCAATACCGCTATTTTCATACCTTCCTCCTTAATCCGCCCTGATGACAGGGAGCTGCTGATACGGATGCCTGGTACCGGTAATCATTTGATGCCCCTCTGATGTCACCAGTACTTCATTCTCTAACTGGTATCCGCACTGACCGTCAATCACATGAATGGGCTCTACGCAAAGCACCATGTTCTTCTGCAATATGGTATCTTTGTAGGGATTGATGTAAGGCTCCTCATGCAGGGTCAGACCCAGACCGTGTCCGATGAAGGCCACAGGTTCAAATCCCCATTCGTTAAACTGCTTTGAGAAATTATCGTAGATTGACCTGGTGCTCACCCCTGGTTTAATCTGGGCAATGGCATCATCATGTGCTTTGACCATCTTCTCCCAGATATTCACATGACGTGCCTCCGGCTGGCCCACAACCGCTGTACGGCAGCAATCGCAGTAATAATTCTTTTTGGTGCCCATCACATCAACCCGGACGATATCTCCCTTTTCCAACACTTTATCCGTGGGTTCACCATTGAGCAGGCAGCTTCTGATACCGGATCCGACCATAGGCATAGACATCTTGTCCCCCTTGGCGATGTCATTAAAACCATTGGCAATATAACGGTAGATATCTTTTTCCGTCATGCCGGCAGATACATTGGCAAATGCGTTGTAAATAACATCCTCTATATGGGAGCCGAACTCCACAATCCGGTCAATTTCGAATTGGAGTTTGAGAAAACGCATCTCTTCAAAGGCAGCGTCTGCGTTCACTATCATTGCATGGGGCAGCTCCCTGCGGACTAAATCGTTATCTACGGCTGACAGGTAAGATAATTCCATGCCGATCCGTTTATTTTCCATACCGAATTCCTTCAGCTTCTCAATCGCGATCAGCATGGGATTCTGAGTGAATTCATTATAGCTGATGATTTTGTTTTCAGGCATCCAACTCTGCATACGCATGATAGGTTCCTCAATATTCACCACAATAACAATGGGGTCATGCTGGGATGTGATAATGTGGATGACCTTACGGCTTCTGACTGTTACCTGGGTAGGGATGTAGGCCCCTGTAACATATGTGATATTCTCCGGTGTCATGGTGACCAGGGCGTCAAGTTTATATTTTTTTAACATTTCCCTCTGTAAATTGGTTATTTCCTGCATACATGTTCTCCTTTATGAATTTGTTTTTGTGTACGGTTTCGTTGGTAAAATTGGAAGGATGACTTTTGCTGAAACTATACATATTTAGTAACTGGTAGGATGACTTTGGACGCAATCCCAAATTGCCGGAGTACCGTACGCCGGCACCTATGTATCTGCAGGATGTGCATTTTCGATACTGGCCCTGGTGCTGGCCATATGGGCCACATACGCCTGTTTAATCTGATTGATGTCATTGGAGCCAAAGGCATTGGCAATCTGGTTGTGTTCCCACAGGGACTGTTCGATGCGCTGTCTCTGGCTGAAGAGGACTTTGCGCTCATCATAGATATTACCTGTCAGCGCGACGCAGATATTCGTCAGTATGTCGTTGCCGGATGCCCTGCGGATGATATTGTGAAACTCTAAATCGTGCTGTAAAAGCTCATCATTGCTCAGGTCCGTCTTTTTTACGGCGGCAATGCAGGCTTTCAATTGATCGCGTATCTGAGGATAGCGTTCCTCTGAAATCAGATCAATTGCCTTTAAATCCAGGGCCTCACGGACCGTAATCATATTAAATATTTCATTTTTATGTATCAGCAGCCACACGGCCGAGTCCCCATTCGGTGACACATCTGTCTTGCGCAGAAAGATACCGCTTCCGTGCTTAATCTCCACGACCCCGATTGCTTCCAGGACCTTCAGTGCCTCTCGCAGTGAATTACGTCCGATTCCCAAGAGGGAAACCATTTCCCGCTCTGACGGCAGCCGCTCATCCAGGCAAAATCCTTTGTCCGTGATAAAGGCCATCAACTTTTGAACATTTTTATTTTCTTTGAAAATCACACCATTTTGATTTTGCATCGTTCTCTCCTAATAGACTTACTTCTATCTTGATTATAATGATTCACGAGAAAAATGCAACCGCAATTTCCTGTTCTCCAGCTCATTTTACCGCCGCAATCACGGTGACCTCTACCAAAATTGCCGGCCGTCCCAGGCCGGTAACCATACATGCCCGGGTAGGCGCGGTTTCCGGATTAACCCAGGCATCCCATGCGGCGTTAAATGCCCCGACATAATCCTGATCGCGAACATAGACATCTGCATGTAGAATGTGGTCCTTGTCGGAGCCATACTGATTCAGGGCTTTGCTGACCTTTTCAAGAGTTTGCGCAGATTGAAGCGCAATGTCATCACCGGCTTCCGTAGCTGTTTGGCCTGACAGGAAAAGCAGGCCATTATAAATGATTGCATTATGATATCTTCCGTTTCCATCATATCGTTCCATCCTTTCTTCACCTCCTTTCTATGGTGCTGCAGATTCTATGTGCTCAAAATGGGAACCCATATGTGAGGGGATCATCCGGATCTGCCACCAGCTTATGGAAACCGGAGATATGGGCTGTCCCCGTAAGTATCGGCACAGCGCCGGGAAAACCGCCTACGGTTGCAGGGCGCTTAATGACTGCTGTAAATTTTCCGCCGGTCAGACTCTCCTGGGAAAATTCTTTATCTATATCCAGCAACCCTTTGACGAACAGCGTTACGGCGCGGGCAGAAGTCCCGGTTCCGCAGGGAGAACGGTCAATCCCCGGAAGAAAGACATTGACGCTGCGGGCATCCACATCGTCCCGTTCAACATATTCTGAATACCAATGAATCTGGGAAACACCACGTATTTCCGGCTTCTCCGGGTGTTGAAAGCCGATTTCCCTATTGACCGTGTCCAGTATAATCTCAGACCAATGCAGTATCTCCTGAAGATTTTCATTGATCAGTTTTATACTAAAAGCTTCCGCCGGAACCAGTGCAAAGCTTCCTCCTCCGTAGGCCACATCAACAGGTACAGTTCCAATTCCTTCAAAAAAGATAGGTTTACTTTTATAGAGGAAACAGGGAACATTTTCAAACGTAACATGTTTGACGCATCCGTCATCTACCCGGGCCACAGCGGTAACTAAACCTGCGGGTGTTTCTAATATCACGGTTGTATAAGGTTCCATTACCTGTACCATGCCTGTTTCTACCAGCATAGTAGTAATACCTATGGTACTGTGGCCGCACATGGGGAAATATCCTCCGGAATCAATAAATATTACGCCGACATCAGCCTCCTCCATGCAGGGTTCTGTGATAACGGCGCCGGACATCACATTCCCGCCCCGGGGTTCCAGCATCGTCAGAGTGCGAATCCAATCGTAGTGTTTCTCAAAATATGCTTGCTTTTGAGTCATGGTGGCACCAACTAATTTCGGCACTCCTGCGATGATGCATCTGGTGGGCTCACCAGATGTATGGGTATCCACGGTTTCAATGAATTTTGTAAACTTCAAATAGCGTATCCCTCCCTTCCTTGAGTCCTTTCTTAAGTGATGGAACCAATATTTGATAAAATGCAAATATTTTATAATTGGTCCTACCTCTTATAATGAGTATAGCTATAGTCACTAAAAAAAGCAATGACTTATTTCTATATTTTTCATTTTTGTTAAATGTTGATATTTTTATCTGTTTTATATGTACAATAGCAACAAAAATCTAGAGGATATGGGAAGCTAAATAAATTTGACGATTTTTCCGATATTTGATAAAATCAGAATACAGAATGCAGGCGCACCTGCGGCTTTATTGAAAGCGTCAGGGAGTGTTTGATAGAAGCAGATGAGCTTCAGGAGTGGAGACCGGTGGGAATTTATGATGGGGATATATTGGTGGGATTTGCTATGTACGGCTATTTCAGTGAGCCCCATGCAGAGGGAAGGGTATGGTTGGACCTGGAATTGCCGGACATAGACGGCCTGGAGGGACTCAAGCAAATCCGGCGCAGGTCCTGGACTCCGGTCATTATTGCCCCGGACAGAAAATGGCGGGGATTTCTCCCCGCCAGGTATGGTATAGGGGCATATTGTGCTATGCCCTATTTATACTTAAATCATTATGCTGCGCAGACATTCACAGCCTGTAAGCCGCGGTTGCCATTGGTTATGTCAAAGGTTACGGACTGTCCGTCTTCTAATGACTTAAAGCCGTCTGTGGCAATTCCGGAAAAGTGAACAAAAATGTCCTCGCCGTTTTCTTCATTCGTGATAAAACCAAATCCTTTTTGTGAGTTAAACCATTTTACTGTACCTTTGTTCATGAAAGATACCTCCTAATATTTTATTGTGATTTTAAATAAAATAAAAAAATCACATATTTTTGTAAACCATCATAGGAATAATGACTTACAAAAACATGTGAAATCAAAATCTTATAAAAAATACTCCTTTAGTATACTTTGGTTTTAGGGGTTTGTCAAGGGGAAATATTAATTTTTTAATTTTTTTTGCCGGGCCTTTGTGGGAACCGGAAAAACCATATTTCAATTTCCCTGTTTGGGGAAATGTATTATATTAGAAGGGGAGATAACAAATATCTGCCCCTTGCTGCCGGACAGCAAGTAAAATCAAGCAACAGATTCCCTGCTCCTGTATAATGAACACAGAGCGGTTGAAGCGAGGTGGACAGACAGATGTACGAGTGGCAGAAGCAGATCCAGATAATTGTGGATGAAATTGACGAGTGTATAAAAGGCTATAACGACGAAGCCCTGACATTACGCTTTCTTTCCCGCAGACTGGGGTATTCTGAATTTTATACATCGAGGAAATTTAAAGAAATATCAGGTATGCAGTTCAGAAATTATCTCCAGCTCAGGAGGCTGGCCTTTGCGTTAAAAGAAGTCAGGGACAGCCGGAAGAATCTTTTGGAGATTGCTTTTGATTATGGTTTTTCATCACACGAGGCCTTTACCAGGGCCTTCAAGGACACATACGGCGTAACGCCCAGTGAATACAGGAAAAACCCCAGGCCAGTAGTTCTCCGAACAAAGATAAACGCCTTTGACCGCTACTTCTTGGGATTAGGAGAAATCGGCATGATACAATCAGCAGATGGTGTTAAAATTTATTTTGTTACAATACCCGCTCACAAGTTTTTGTATGTCAAAAACCGTGAGAGCAACGGATATTGGGATTTCTGGCAGAAGCAAAATCTCATTCCAGGACAGGACTATGAGACAATCTGCGGCTTGCTGGACAGCATCAAGGGAAAACTGGACGACGACGGAGGCAGCGAAGCCAACTGTGGGAGCGGTCAAATCATGGCTTATATGAATGACCCGGACGGCAGGCTCTGTGACTGGGGGATACTGCGCTCAGAGTGCTGGGGGGTGCGGCTTCCCTCTGAATACAAAGGAGAAGTGCCCCCGCAGATGCTTATGGATGATGTTCCAGAAGCTGAGTATATTGTTTTTGAACACGGGCCATTTGATTATGAACAGGAAAACCGGAGTGTGGAGGAGAGGATAGAAAAGGCAATGGCAGCGTTTGATTATGCTGATACAGGTTATTGCCTTGATACTTCTCCCGGCCGGTTCATGTATTTTTATTACAATCCGGAACAGTATTTTAAGTATATCAGACCTGTGCGAAAGATATAAGAGGATTTTCTGCTACAACCTTTGGGAAAGCGCTATGTTGCATGCTGCCGGCATGGAGATTCTGCAACTTCATCGCCGGCGCCTCCCATCACTATATAGTTTGCCAGCGCGTCAATAAATGCCCCGTTGCGGGGTTTCTGGCTAAGATCAAAATGAAAGATTTCGTTTAACAGTTTTCTGTCACCATGTAACCAAATCGTATTGACAAGGGTGCGGATATTACGTTCCACACAGCCGATGGAAGTCTGGTAATGGCCCGCGATGTCCACATATAACCCCTTGGATATGTAAGCGAGCAAAGTGGGGTCATGGGCTGTCCGGGTGACGCCGTAGATTGTGTAACGAAACCCTACATAGGAGTTGTTTACACCGAGGCGCCGAAGCAGGTTACTTATTTCTCTTTCATAGTTCATGTTAGTCCCTCCTTGGTTTTTGTTACCTATGTTACGTTATACGCACAGGAGCGGATTGACAAGGGAGAACGGACGACAAAATTGATATGAGTAAGTCGAAAAATGCGAATACCGTGACGGCACCATCCTGCATCTTATTTTCCGGGAGGTTTCCTCCATCATCTCCAGAATATCTGAATATAGAAAACAAGTATTGGCTATTTCCTGAAGGTGATTGTATAATCTGAATCAGGAGGGCGGTGTATGGCGCAAGAGCCGCCCTGTATGATATCAGATGATGGCAATTAGTAGGAGGAGATTAGAATGCGGTACAGAGAATTGGGCAATACGGGACTTAAAGTCAGTGAAATCGGAATGGGCTGTGAAGGTTTTTCAGAGGACGGATACAGAAACACCATGGTACTTTTTAATGCGGCGGAAGAATTGGGAATCAATTATTTTGATTTGTATGCTTCTGACCCGGAGGTGCGCGCCAGTGTGGGAAGGGCCCTAAAAGGCAGGAGGGATAAATTTATCATCCAGTCCCATCTTTGCTCCGTGTGGAAGGACGGGCAGTATAAAAGAACCAGGAATCCGGAGGAAGTAAAGGCTGGATTTCAGGAGATGATGTCCCTTTTGCAGACAGACTATCTGGATGTGGGGATGATTCATTACTGTGATTCCGTAAAAGACTGGGAGGAAATTGTAAATGGTCCGGTCATGGCGTATGCGCTGGAATTAAAAAGGGCAGGTGTGATACGCCATATCGGGCTCAGCAGCCATAACCCGGAGGCCGCCCTTAAAGCAGTTAGAAGCGGCCATATCGAAGTCCTGATGTTCAGCGTGAACCCCTGTTATGACCTTCAGCCTGCCAGTGAGAACGTGGAAGAACTGTGGAAGGAGGAGAACTATAAATCCCGCCTGGTGAACATGAATCCGCAGCGGCAGGAGCTTTACGAGACATGCCAGGCTCACGGCGTGGGGATTACGGTTATGAAGGTCTTTGGCGGCGGGGATTTGCTGGATGAAACCCTGTCCCCGGCAGGAAAGGCCCTGACGCCCCATCAGTGCCTGCACTATGCCCTGACCCGTCCGGCTGTTGCAACGGTTCTGGCAGGGGCTCACAGCGCAGAGCAGCTTCGGGCCAGCGCATCCTACGAGGAGGCGTCAGAGGAAGAAAAGGATTATGCGGCGGCATTTGCCTCCTTTCCTAATATCAGCTGGGAAGGACACTGTATGTATTGCGGCCATTGCGCACCCTGCCCTGTAAAGCTGGACGTGGCATCCATAACAAAATTCCTGAACCTGGCCGCGGCACAGGGAAAGGTCCCGGAGACCGTGAGGGAGCATTACGAACTGCTGGGGCATTATGGAGGAGAATGTATCCGGTGCGGTGCATGCGAAACAAGATGTCCCTTTGGCGTGCCGGTCATGGAAAACATGAAAAGAGCAGAGTCGGTTTTCGGCAAATAAGATTAGGTTAAACGTTGTACTTTATTCCATAAAATATAACCCCCCGGTTTTTTGATGTATAAATATGATTTACAATATAAAAACTAAAAAAGGATATTTCGTATCCTGTATGACATCAATGACAACTTGTTAACCGGACTGGAAATGGAGGATTTTATGGAAAAGGAAATGCTGCTGGCGGGATTTGAAACTTACTTGCGTACGGATGAAAAATCGGAATCAACCATAAGCAAATATCTTCACGATGTGGGGGAGATGCTTGATTTTGTGGGACAGGCAGGCCTGAGTAAAGATTTGCTGATGCAGTACCGGGCACACCTCAGCCGACAGTGGAGGGCTAAAACCGTGAACGGAAAGCTATCGGCGGTGAATGCATATTTAAAGTGCATGGGATTGGAGGCCCATAAAGTGAAATTCCTTAAGGTCCAAAAAAGAATCTACATGGATGAGAAGCGGGAGCTGACAGAACAGGACTGCAGGCGGCTGTTGGAAACAGCCAGCCGTACAGGAAAGTCCCAGTTATATTTCCTCATGCTGGTGTTGTATGGGACAGGCATACGAATCAGCGAACTGCCGTATGTGACGGTGGAGGCTGTTTATAAGGGGAATGCCGAGATAAATATGAAGGGAAAATACAGGGTGATTATTTTTCCGAGAAATCTGGTCAAACAGCTTAAGGTATATACAAGGGATGCAGATATAAAAAGCGGCTGCATTTTCAGGACAAAGAGCGGAAGGTGTCTGGACCGGAGCAACATATGCCATTCCATGAAGAAAATATGCCGGGAGGCAGGAGTGGACCAGTCAAAGGTATTTCCTCATAATTTCCGGCATCTGTTTGCAAAGAGCTTTTATGCCATCGAGAAAAATCTGGCACATCTGGCGGATATTCTGGGACACACCTCTATAGAGACAACGCGGATTTACGTGGCTTCCAGCCTGAATCAATATGAAAAGATAATGAACCGAATGAGAATTGCCAAAGATATAAAAATACCACAGAATAATCATTCTGTGGTATCATACCGGCATTTTTATAAATCAAAAATACAATCTCCTTGTATTTTATAATAAAAGCCGGACTGCGTCAATATACATAAATTATTTTTCCTCAAAGCAAACAAGACCGGGAAGGAAAAAATGCCTGCCGGTTTCTTTGTGTGTCCAATTTTGTTTGATTATTTCTATGTTTTTCCTCTGAAATCCTTACCAAATTCCTTTTGATACATTTCCGGGCGGAGAAAACACCACAGAATGATTATTCTGGGGTAATACAAATGAAACCGTCAGAATTCACATGCACCACATGGTCTGGTGCTGTTTGGGGAAGGAGATACGGAGATGGTGAGTTGTTCTTTGTTAGAGTATCTGGCCTTAAAGGCAAAATGCGAGTATCTGTCAGATTTGCGTTTTATGCGCGTGGAAGAAGGGTGGCTGAGGGAATTTATCCGGGACAGCAGGGATAACTTTACGCAGAATGAGTGGAAAGAGGCGTGTGCCTATCTGACAGGACAGAAGGCATCCACTGAGGATGAGGCAATCGGGACAATCCTGCATCACTGGACAGATACGAAATACCGGCCCACAATGAATCACAGGACAGACAGGGAGGATAAAGTATAAGAGGAGAGGGCCATGGGAGAAATTGACAGATTTATAATCATGGAGGATGATATTCCCCGTGACGGGGGATGTTACCCTGAATATACATATACATTTCTGATTGGCCTTCAGTCCTTTGCGGACAGGATTGCAAGGGGATACGTAAAATCCTTTCATGTGGAGGCGCTGCTGTTTTTTCAGGGGCTGGATCAGATGGTTTTCATTATGGAAGATATTATGGATGCAGTGGGCGCCCCCGTGAGAGGAAGGGCCCCCCGGAGTCTGACCGGGACCTTGGATAAAGATGAAGGGACGGTCCCCTTTATGGATCTGCGGGGGAAAATAAAGAAGGAGTATGACTTTGAGCGGGAGGATTTGGGAAAATATCCGGCGTATCCCGCGGCCTCTGTCCGGGTCGTGGGCCGCCGGGACGCAGGGATGCAGGGAATATTCCGCTCTGAACATGGGGATGCAAGGTTCAGGAGCGGTGTGGAGCTCATGCGTTTCATGTATGAGCTTTGTGCGAAAATGGACGCGTGAATTTGACTGACAGAATAAAATAAACGCATCAGGGCAAAATCCAGTGTTTTGTCCTGTTTTTTTACAAAAATATGGATTCCAGGTGCTCTATGTACTATAATTAACAAGTATCAAGGTAAGCCTGCCTTATTCCAGGTAACAGAGTCAGGCAGGAAACAACCAAAGAAAACCAGGAGATACCATATGCCAAATATAATTGAGATAACAGATTTTGCTGACCCAGCGCTGGATATTTACGCCCGGCTTACGGAGGGTCAGCTTTTAAACCGGCATGAACCGGACAAGGGCATTTTTATTGCTGAAAGCCCCAAGGTCATAGAGCGCGCCCTGGACGCTGGATGCGTCCCCATATCAATGCTGATGGAAAAAAAGCATGTGGAAAGCCAGGCGCGGGAATTGATAAGGCGCTGCGGCGGGATTCCCGTGTATGCAGCGGATTTTGATGTGCTGACGCAGCTTACCGGATTTCATCTGACGCGGGGCATGCTGTGCGCCATGTATCGGCCGCCCCTGTCCGGACCAGGGGAGATCTGCGCAGGGGCATGCCGGATTGCTGTGCTGGAAAATATCATGAATCCAACCAATGTAGGGGCTATATTCCGTTCTGCGGCAGCCCTTAATATGGACGCGGTCCTGCTGACATCCGCCTGCAGCAATCCTCTGTACCGCCGTGCCATACGTGTGAGCATGGGGACTGTATTCCAGATTCCATGGACCTTTCTGGACAGCCGTCTGTCCTGGCCTCAGGAGGGGATTGGCTATTTGCGCGGGCTGGGGTTTGCCACAGCCGCCATGGCATTAAAGGATGATTCTGTGAGTATCGATGATTCCGGGTTGATGTCAGAGGAAAAGCTGGCTGTTATCCTGGGGTCGGAGGGGGACGGACTGGCGGCAGAAACCATTGCCGGCTGCGATTACACGGTCCGCATTCCCATGTCCCATGGCGTTGATTCCTTAAATGTCGCCGCGGCTAGCGCGGTTGCGTTCTGGCAGCTGGGACGCAGATAACTGCTATCATGAAAATAAAAGAAGCGAATCAGAACAGAGTTTGAATAAGCAGAAAACATAAGCTGGTGTGAATTGCTTAAAGCAGCGGATTATGGTAAACTGTAATAGAGTTTACGGACAGAGACCGGGCTCAAATGGAGATGACGGTAAATATTTAGGAGGTTGGTGATGAAATCATTCAGTATAGGCAGGAAGCTGCTGGTTTCATATGCAGTGATTTTGGCGATGATGGGTATAGGGTTTGGGGTCAGTATCTTAAGTTTGATAAACCTCAATTCGAAAATGACGGAATTTTATGACGGACCGTTTATTGTGAATGAGAGCGCCAATGTAATCCATGCAAATTTTGAGAGAATGCAGAAAGCCACCTACCGGGCCATGATAAATACGGATGAGGCCATTATCCGGGAAGCAACGGCCGATTCCCTGAAATCCGCAGAGACAATCCGGAATGAGCTTCCGGTTGTCCGGGAACATTTTTTGGGAGATACGCAGATCATAGAGCGCCTGGAGGATTGCCTGGACAGACTTACGCCCATGCGGGAACATGTTCTGTCACTGGCCAGTGAAAACAAAAATGAAGAAGCGGTTGCCTATATGGAGCATAACAATATACTGGTGATTCAGGAAGCCCAGAAGGAACTGGACAAGCTGAGAGAAAGCGGAAATACCAAAGGGCTTCAGCTGATGGAGGAACTGAGGGGGAGGCAGACGTATTCCATTGTTATGCTGGAGGTTCTGGGTGCTGTGAGCATAATCATCAGTATCGGTTTCGGCATGTTCATTTCCAGGGGGATATCCCGGGGTATCAGGGAACTGGAGCAGGCGGCGCGGGACATAGCGGCAGGCCGTTTTTCAACTACCCGGATTGCCTATGAAGCAGGGGATGAGATGGGAGAGCTGGCAGATGACATGCGCACCATGATAACCACCCTTACATCGGTCATCAGGGATGAAACGTATCTTCTGAATGAGATGGCAGAGGGGAACTTTGACATAAACAGCCGGGAAAAAGACAGCTATGTGGGAGAGCTGGAAACTGTGCTTATTTCATTAAGCGGGATTACCGGTAACCTAAGGGACACTTTACTGCAAATCAGCCAGTCTGCGGAGCAGGTGGCGGCGGGGTCGGAGCAGGTGTCTTCCGGGGCGCAGATCCAGGCCCAGGGAGCAACAGAGCAGGCGGCCTCCGTAGAATCCCTGTCTACGGCAATCAACGATATATCGGAGCAGGTTGAGAATAATGTAAAGAGTGCAAAAGCAGTGAGTGAACATTCAAAGACCGTTCGCATGGATGCGGAAGACAGCCGCAGACTGATGGAGGAAATGCTGTCTGCCATGACAGAAATCCGCGAAAGTTCAAAAACAATCGGACGAATCATAAAGACCATTGAGGACATTGCTTTTCAGACGAACATTCTTGCTTTAAACGCAGGGGTCGAGGCGGCCCGCGCAGGGGAACACGGGAAGGGATTTGCGGTGGTGGCAAATGAAATCCGCAATCTGGCAAATAAGTCCTCTGAGGCATCCAAAAGTACGTCGGATTTGTTAAAAAAATCCCTGGACAAGGTGAGCCAGGGAGACAGGATAGCTGACCGCACAGCGGAATCGCTGCTGGAGGTGGTAAACGGGGTGGAGAGCATAACCGAATCAATACATTCCATTGCAGAGGCTTCGGTTAAACAGGAGTTGTCCGTACATCAGATTACACAGGAAATCAACCAGATTTCAGAGATTGTCCAGTCTAATTCGGCCACAGCGGAAGAGATTGCGGCAGCCAGCGAGGAGTTATCTTATCAGGCGCAGCTGTTAAGCGGATTAGCCGGCCGTTTCAGGCTGGGAAGAAATAAAACTTCATAGTTTCACCATAAGGTGCAGAATGAGAGAAACCGATAGATTGCAGGAAGTGCGCAATCTACCGGTTTTTGCTTGTCATACCGTTAATTCCCCTCATCTGAGATCAAAAGCTGGATGGACGGATTCAGCCTTAATTCTTCAGGCAGGAATCCCTGGCTCAGAAGGTATTGCTCCGCGGCGGGAAACTGCTGCGTGACAAATTTTTTAATCGCTTTGCCGCAGCCGGTAATATTTTTTTCCTTCAAATTACGAATCATGGTATTTGTTAAGTGAAGGGCTGCCTCATCTAAAGCAGGACTGTACTCATGTGACGCTTTCAGAGGATATCCCCAGAGGAACAGGCTGTAAATGCGCCCGTAAATCTCCCGTATTCCTTCCAGATGGCTGTGCCTGGTGATAAAAAGCAGACAGCGCCAGAGGGAGAGTTCATGATTTCCATGGGCCAGATCCTGTTCCAGCCGGCTGGTAAGCCAGCTTTTTTCCTCCTGGGTGGCAGCAGTCAGACAGTGCCCCATCACGGTCTCGCATGAGTAAGCCAGCAGTTCAAAGGACTGGAAAAAGTAGGCCAGGTTGCGGCGGATCGCCGGCTCTGTAAAGTCAGGGGAATCACAGGAGCTGCCGATTCCAAAGACCATGGTACCCTTTCCATTGATGGACCGGACCGCTCCCAGCTGGTTGAGAACCCTGATGGTACGCCGCATGGTGCTGACTGAGACATTATATGTTTCGGCCATCTTCTCATAGGAAGGCAAATACACGGTATCCCGGTAGCTGCCCACATAAATTTCATGCAGGAGATGTGCTGCAAGGCTATAGCATACCTGAGGACGCACCCGGTAGATACGCCACACAAACGGTACATGCTCTCCGCCTTCCAAGGATGGAAACTGCCGGATCAGATGGTCCACTATGGTTTCTATGGAGCCCTGGCGGAAGGCCTGGAACTGTGGGGCCAGCAGGTCCCATTCTTTATTTTCCGCCAACAGGATGCAGCGCTTAAGCTCCCTTCGAATCATATCCGTATCCGTAAAACCGTTATTGTAATCATTCTTAAGAAAGAGCAGGCCCCAGTAAATCATTGTCTCCCAGTACAGGTTCATGGCCAAAGGGTTATCTGTTTTCTGAAGGATAAAGCAAAAGAGATGGAGAACATCCTCCAGACATGCCGCGTCCGCAAGACGGGTAAGGCTGGCCAGGTCTTTTCCGTCTATCCGGCAAAAGCCTTCCAGGAGAAGGGGCTCTATAATCAGGCTGACGGACTGGTAGAGGTCCCGGAAACAGTGAATCCTGCCGGAAAAATAGCGCATAATGCATTGGTTCGAGGTCTCCTGGTCCTGCTGGAAAATGACCTTTGTAGACCGGCCGTTGCCCATGTCAATGTAACCTTCCCTGCGCAGACGTTTCAATGCCATTTTCACTGTCTGGGAAGAAACGCTGAACTCACGGCACAGTGTGTCGATGGATGGAAGAGTATCGCCGTACGTATAATAACGGAATTGAATACGGATGAGAAAATATTCATAGACAAGATTTGAAAATTGCTGTTCACTTTGCAAATTGCAGTCTCCTCTGTATATATTTGTTTCGCTATATCATTTTATCATTTTTTTTGGTGTTTTACCAGAAAACATTTTGTGATATATCATCATAAGCAATTGTGTTTTTTCTGAATTTGGATTATAATTATGGTTCAAACAGATTTATATGAACAAGGATGGGCGTAAAGCGGCAGAACCTTTTGGTCGCGTCTGTAATTAATCTTCATGTACAGGCCACGGATTCTCTGCATAATTGGAGTTAGGAGGAAGTGAACATATGACTGACCAAAGGAGTGACCATATCCACGGAGACGGTGCCGCAAGTATTATGCCAGCTGAATATGAGTATGGTACGCTGATGCGTTTATTGGGCGTCAGTGTGAGTAAGCATCTGCTGGATGAGCATTTTACCCTGATCTGGGCCAATGAATTTTATTATAAGCTGATTGGATGGCCCAAGGATGAATACGAGGAAATCTATCACAACCGGCCTGACCTGTATTATCAGACAGACCCGGATGAGTGGAAGAAGCTCTCGGAAACGGTTTTAAAGGCCCTGGAAGACGGGCAGGACGGATACAGGCTGCTTTCACGAATCCGCAGGAAAAACGGGGATTATGTCTGGGTTCAGTTCTCCACCCAGTTTGCCCGGGAGTACATAGACGGACACCAGGTGGCCTATTCCACCCTTACCAATGTGGACGACCTTATGAAGATGCGCAAAGAGCAGTCGGTTACATATGAAAGTCTGCCTGGGTTTGTGGCAAAATACCGGATTGAATATAGAAATAATGAGATGATGCTGACCCTGCTGTCGGCCAATGACCGTTTTCTGGATTATTTTGGTCAGGGCAGCGACCGGGGCAAAGGCTCTCTTTATGAAAATAATTTCCGGAACAATCTGGAAATCATCAGCGGGCAGAAAGACAGGATACTGACCGGGGAGCCGCTGCATTTCACCATGCATGCCAACGGACGGAACGGACAGACCTTATGGCTGCAGGTCAATGCCACCTGTGTTGACTGGCAGGAGGGAAATCCGGTCTATCTGGTGATTTTTATTGATGTGACGGATGTGACGGAACTAAGGGAGATGCAGCGCAAGCTCACTGCCCAGACTGAGGCGTTAAAGGATGCCCTGTCCGTGGCAGAACATGCTAACCGGGCAAAATCCGATTTCCTCTCTCGCATGTCCCACGAAATACGCACGCCCATGAACGCCATCATAGGAATGACCACCATTGCGGCCGCGTATATTGAGGACCGGAAGCGGGTGGAGAGCTGCCTGGAAAAGATTGGTTATTCCTCCAAGCATTTGATGACGCTTATCAACGATGTGCTGGATATGTCTAAAATCGATGCGGGAAAAATGAAGATTGCCCATGAGGCATTTAATCTGGAGACAACGGTGGAATCCATTACCTCCATCGTATACTCCCAGGCAGCGGAAAAAGGGCTGACCTTTCATGTGCCTTTGATAAACCTTACCAATACGGTTCTCATTGGCGATGGGCTGAGACTGAACCAGGTTCTGATTAATCTGCTGTCCAACGCGCTTAAATTTACGCCTGAAGGGGGAACAATCCGGCTGGAAATACGGCAGATGTGGAAGAAGGCAGGAAGGACCCGGCTGTGCTTTACGGTCAGCGACACCGGACTTGGCATGAGCGAGGAGTTTTTGAGTCATTTATTTGAGCCCTTTGAACAGGAGCGTATGTCAAGTGGGCAGTCATTTGGGGGAACCGGGCTGGGTATGCCCATAACCAGGAATCTGGTCACATTGATGGGTGGCACTATTTCTGTCAAGAGTAAATTGGGCCAGGGAAGCACATTTATGATTGAACTGGATTTTGACCTCCAGGACGAGGATGCGGGGGACCAGGAACAGAAGCCCCATGCATTGCAGGCGCTTAAGGTCCTGGTGGCAGATGATGACAAGGACAGCTGCATCCATGCTTCCCTTCTTTTGCAGAATCTGGGAATCCAGTCAGACTGGGTTCAGACCGGCTGGGAGTGTGTGGAGAAGGTAGGTGCCATGCACCGGTCCGGGGAGGATTATGATGTCTGCCTGGTGGACTGGAGAATGCCGGATATGGACGGCATCGAAACAACCAGGCGCATGAGGGAGATTGTGGGCCCGGATACACTTATCATCATCGTAACCGCTTATGACTGGGGGGCAATTGAAAAGAATGCGCGGGCAGTAGGCGCCAATGCTTTCTTGGCCAAACCTATCTTTGCCTCCACCCTCTATAATGCGCTGCTGTCCGCGACCGGAATTGAAAAGGCAGTCCGTCAGCCGGGCTCCCGTGAAAGCTTTCACCGGCCTGAACTGGCGGGACACCATGTGCTTTTGGTGGAGGACAATGATATTAACCGGGAAATCGCAATGGAGTTTCTGAACATGGCAGAGGTTACGGTGGATTATGCAGGGAACGGCAGGGAGGCCATGGACAAATTCCTGGCAATGGGGGACACCTATGATTTGATTCTTATGGATGTCCAGATGCCGGTAATGGACGGATACCAGGCCACCCAGGCCATCCGCCAGTCCGGCCACCCGAAGGCGGCCTCCATCCCCATCATAGCCATGACAGCCGACGCTTTCCACGAGGATGTGGTAAAGGCGGCCGGGGCAGGGATGGACGGCCATCTGGCAAAGCCCATAGACCCGGACCTGCTCTACCAGATGCTGGCGGATCAGTTCAGCCAGTAAACAGGTTTGCGCCTGCTACAGACTACAGACGGAGCACACCGATTCCCACCAGACCGGGACCGGTGTGTACGGCCAGGGACGCAGTGATGGCTTTCTCCATAATCAGGCGTCCATCCGGGATACCGGCAATCAGCCGTGGCTTTAATTCATCGGATGCAGCCTGACCCTGGCCGTTTAACAGGGCAGTCAGGCAGGGGCGTCCGCCTGCAAAGGCTCTGGCTTCTGCCAAAAGCCGGGAGAGTGCCTGTTTGGCTCCCCGTATCTTGGCGGCCGTATAGTATACCCCATCCCCATTGCATGAGATAATGGGTTTTATGTTCAGGATGCTGCCTACCACGGAAGTGACCAGACCGATTCGTCCTCCCTTTCGCAGGTAGGTCAGTGTATCCATATAATAGAATACCTTGGAATCCTTCACCTTTCCCGGAAGCATTTCTTTTAGTTCATCGAAGCTTCTGCCTTCTTCCAGCTGCATCGCAGCCCAAACCGCCAGGATACCGGCTCCAAAGGAGATGCTTCTGGTGTCCAGCACAAAGGAAGTCAGATCCTTTTCATCTCCCAGAACGCTGCCCACCGTATTATATGTACCGCTTAATCCGCTGGAAATACAGAATGCCAGCACATGGGTATAACCCTCTGCCTTGATTTCTTCAACCATATCCTTTACATCCTGGGGACTGGGTGTTGATGTGGCGGGAATTTCTCCCGGAAAACGCTGGTAAATGGTCTCAGGCAGGATATCCACCCCATCAACATAATCCCGTTCCGGATAAATGATATGAAGGTGCATTACCTTCATGTGATATCTCTGGACCAACTCAGGGGATACATCGCATCCAGAGTCAATTAAAATCGCTGTTCTCATACAACACCTCCGTATGTAGTATTCAATACTATATATAGAAGTATCTCATAACACGACAGATGTGTCAATATAAAAATGAATGGATCTCCGGTTTGAACTGTTTAAAATTTCAGGCCGTATTTCTGCAATTTCCGCACAGCCGTTGCCTGGCTTATTCCCAGCAGTTTACCAAGACTGTAGGTAGAGCCGCATTGTTTCATGGAAGCCCGCAGCAGCTTTTCTTCAAACATGTCCAGCAGGACCGGCAGCTCATGGCGGCCTATGAGGGAACTGTAATCCTCGGCGGGAGCATCGTTATCTGGTGAAAACTCCGGTAATAACAGCAGGTCCTTTTCTGTAATCTGATTTCCGTCTGAAAGAATGCAGAGTTTTTCCAGGATGTTTTTCAGTTCCCGTATGTTACCGTTCCAGGTATGGTTTTTTAAGCGTTCAATGGCTTCCGGGCTGATGCTTTTTTGCGCCCCTGCCGATTTATTTATGCTGCCCAGAACATTTTGGACCAGAAAAGGAATATCATTCCGGCGTTCCCGCAACGGGGGGATGGTTACGGACATCACATTCAGCCTGTAATAAAGGTCCTCACGAAACCGGCCCTCCCTGACAAGCTGGGGTAGGTTTCTGCTGGTGGCGGCAATGAGTCTGAAGTCGCTGTTGACGGACCGGCTGCTGTTCATGGGAGTATAATTTTTATCATCAATGGCATGAAGCAGCTTTCCCTGGAGATGGTAGGGGAATTCGTCTATTTCGTCCAGAAACAGGGTGCTCTTGTCCGCCAGGGCAAACAAGCCCTGCCTTCCGGCCACTCTGACGTCTGCCGGTACCTTTTCGCAGCCAAACAGCTCTGACTCTATCAGTTCTTTGGAAATGGCCCCGCAATTCAGCCTGACCAGATTGTGATTGCGCCTGCTGCTAATCTCATGAATGAGTGTTGCTATCACATCCTTGCCAACACCGGTCTCACCGAACAGCAGGACATGGGCATCGGTCTGGGATATACGGGTCACCTGCTTTATGACCTTGCACATGCTCTCGGACTCAGCAACAATCTTATTGGACTTCAGGGTCAGATCCATCAGCTTGTCGGTGATGTTGGAGCAATTCTGCCGGCTCAGGTTGTCTGCTGATATTCTGACATCCATCATGTCTGCAATCTCCCTGGAGTTGATGACAACCCTGCGCACGTCGCCGTTTTTATCAAATATGGGGCTTGCTATGACCAGGATTTTCTGTCCGATTTTTGTTGTCTGTATATCACGGAGCCGGCGCTTCATCTGAATGACCTTTTCGCTGAGGTCGGAAGAGATGAAGCCATTGGCTTTCATCTGGGCGGATGTCCGCCCCAGCATATCCTCGCGTTTCAGTCCGTAGATGCGTTCGCAGGCCTTGTTTACAAATACGCACAGGCCGGTGTTGTCAGTGACATAGATTTCATCGTAAGAGTGATTGGCTATTTCCAGAAGCTCCCTGTATTTTGCTTTTACTTCCGCCAATGATTTCTTGCTGGCGTGGAGGTCCGACATATTAAAAAGGAACAGCGCAATTTTAACAGGCTCACCTTCCTCAAAGAAGGGATAGGAATGGAATTCAAGGCATATGTCGTCATAGGAAGCATGATAGGTCTGTTTAAGACTGGAGTAATTAAATTTGGGAATCATGTCGTCAATGGTGCCAATGCTTGTAATGCCTGTCCTGCGTAGAATTCTCTTGGCGGCCGTATTCAGGCTTATGATATTGCCGTGAATATCAGATAGTATAAAGCCAAAATTGAGGTCGGCAAAGAATGACTTGCTGACCTTTCTTTGGTAGGTCTCGTCGGATTGGATGTGGTCCAGAAGAAGGGCTGTCTTATTGGCGATTCCGAGGGCGCAGCCGTCATCAGATGTTACGATGATGGTCTTATCTGCAATCAATTCCGGGTTTATGAAGCCGCAGTTTTGGGGAAGGGTCACAAAATCGCTGTCACTTATGGATTCCAGAACATGGTCAAATTGCAGGCCAAAGGCAATCTCTTTATATAGCTTACCCGTGTGAATGATTCCGCAGGGCTTTTTTCTGGCATCACACAAAATGATGTGGCAGGCGTTTATATCGTTTTGAAGCAGGTAGTGGAGCAAATCCCTTATGCTCTGATTAAAATGAAAGATTGGGACAATATCAATATATTTTGTATCCATATGCATCACCTGTTTTTGTTTCCTTGAGACGATTGGTCTGTTTTGCATTGTTACATCCATAGTATACCATGAGATTCGTTAAATCAATTCAAGATAATGATTCAGAATTGAATCGTTTTTGCCGTTGACTGGTCCGGGAGACACGGCTAATATAGAGGGCAAAGCTGAGGGGCCCTGAGGCGAAGTTGATACATATGTTTCTTATGGAGGTTATGATATGAATGATAAGCGATTAAATCTGCCCATGACAGGTATCTGTTCCTTTATGAAAAAGGAGGTTTGCACTGACCTGGAACAACTGGATGCGGATGTGGCAGTTCTGGGGGTACCCTACGATATGGGAATCCAGTACCGGTCAGGAACGAATCAGGGACCTGAGTGCATCCGGGCAGGTTCAAAATTGACGGCATTTACAAATGATGATGGTGTGTATGATCCGGACAGGGACGAGATGTTCCTGGACAGCCGCTGGAAGATTGTGGACTGTGGAGACGCTGATATTGTCCATGGAGATTTGGAACAAAGTTTCCGGAATATTGAAGAGACCGTACGAAAGATTGTGGCAAAGGGCGCCATGCCGGTTGTAATGGGAGGAGACCATTCCATCACCATTCCGGTGGTCAGGGCATTGGACAGCCTTGGTCCTGTCTGCGTGGTTCAGATTGATGCACATTTGGATTGGTGTGACCAACGTGCCGGACAGAGACTGGGCCAGGGAAGCCCTATGCGCAGGATTTCTGAGATGAAACATGTAAATGGAATGGCACAGGTGGGAATCCGGGGACTTGGCAGCAGTATGAAATCAGATTTTGAGGATGCCCGTGAGTATGGCAGCGTGATTATCTCAGCCAGGGATGTAAAAAGGAAGGGAATCGAATACGCCCTCAGCCAGATTCCAAAGGCTGACAGGTACTATATCACATACGACATTGACGGCACAGACCCGTCACTGGCGACGGGCACGGGTACGCCGTCTGCGGGAGGGCTCGACTATTATGAAATCAATGACCTTCTTTACGGAATCACTAAAAAGGGGGAGGTAGTGGGATTTGATCTGGTTGAGGTGGCACCCCAGTATGACCTGTCCGGATATACAGGCATTTTTGCCGCCAGAATGATGATTGAATTTATGGGATATATTTTAAAATCAAAAGAGAGATAGAGAACCGGCAGACCATTAACCCTTATGAAAGCAGAGGAATAGTATGGATGGAGTCTTAATTAATGATACCCTGTTAATCTTTGCAATTATTATTGGAGTCACGGCGTTTGGGATGTATGCTGAGAGAAAGTGGCGGTGGGCTGGCATTTTGTCCGGCATGGGTGTCAGCATATTCACGGCCGTGGCACTGGTTACATGCCATGTGCTGCCAACTGTATCCGGCGCATATGACGTTGTGTTTGATTACATTATGCCTCTTGCCATTCCTATGGTACTTCTCGAGGCGAATATAAAACGAATCATCCGGGAAAGCGGTCATTCCTTTATTCTGATGAATGTTGCCTGTCTGGGAGCGGTGATAGGAGGCATCGCAGTGGGATTTTTGTTCAGAAACAATTCCTATTTTGCAAAAGACATTGCCGGATATGTGGCCATGGAGGTGGGAGTGTGTACCGGAGGTACGGTAAACCAGGCTGCAATGGCCAAGACCTTTCAGGTAAGCCACGATGTGGTGGGGGCTGCCGCAGTGGGAAGCAATCTGGTGGCAGTAACCTTCCTGGTGGTCATCGGCATGCTGCCAAATCTCAAGTTTTTTAAGAAGAATTTTAAACACCCATATATGGATGAGCTTGAAATCCAGGAGGCGGGTTACGGCAAGCCCGCTGAGAGCGAGGAAGTTAAGGACGGTTTGGGGTACACGGTGCTGGGGCTGGCAAAACTGCTGGCGTTCTCCTTTGGGGTATTGGGAGTATCAACCCTGGTCTGCAACTTTATGGGTTCCCTGGGACTTCCCACTGTTTTTGATATGTTGTTCAGCAATATTTACCTGGTCACCTCCGTGCTCACCCTGGTGGTGGTCACTGCTTTTCCAAAGTTTGCGGAATCCATGCGGTTTGGGCAGGAAATCGGCTCCTTCATGCTTTTACTGTTCATGACTGTTATGGGAACAGGAGCAAGTATCATTGAAATCATCCGGATTGCTCCTATGATTGTGGTGGCGGAAATCATCATTATATTCTTTATAATGACAATTACCCTGTGCATCACTAAGATCTTTAAAATGAATCTGGAAGAGGCCCTGATTTCAATTAACTCAAGCTATGGAGGACCGGCGACAGCCTGCGCATATGTGGGAAGCAAAGGGTGGCAGAGGCTTATGATCCCGGCTGTCCTGATTGGAGTATACGGATATATCATCGGCAATGCCCTGGGCATTCTGGCCGGAAATATTTTACTGTGATATAATCCGGGGCGGGGGAGTGATACCGCTGGGTGTTTGACTGGCTATGATACGAGGTGATGATATGAATGATGATTTTATTCTCTCGCAGATTGAAGCAAACAGAGAGGAGATTATAAGGTTAAGTCTTGCCATATGGGAAAATCCCGAGGGGCCATACAGGGAATTCAAGGCAAGCGAATGGACTGCACAATTGCTTGAAAAGAATGGGTTTCAGGTGGAGCGGGAGGCAGGAGGGATAAGGACTGCTGTAAAGGCCCGCTATGGCACGGGACACCCCGTCATAGGCTTTCTGGGCGAATACGATGCACTCCCTGGCCTGAGTCAGTCACGGGGCAGTGTGCCGGAACCAATACACGGCCAGAAGTATGGCCATGGCTGCGGGCATAATCTGATATGCGGAGCAAATGCAGGTGCTGTCATTGCGCTGAAAGCTCAGATGGAGCGGGACCATATCCCGGGGACCATCATATTCTATGGCTGCCCGGCGGAGGAGGTCCTAACAGGAAAACCGTTTATGGCAAGGGCAGGGCTGTTTGATGAACTGGATGCTGCGCTGGCGTTTCATCCAATGGAATGCAATATGACAACCTATGGGAACATGGCCGCGGCCAATATGGCAAAGTTCCATTTTAAGGGAAAATCCGCACATGCTTCCGCGGACCCATATAACGGGCGTTCTGCTCTGGATGCAGTTGAGCTTATGGATATTGGGGCCAATTATCTCAGGGAACATATAAAACCTGATGCCAGAATCCACTATACGATTACGGAAGGCGGCACAGTCCCCAATATAGTCCCTGACAGGGCATGTGTATGGTATTTTGTGAGAGCGGCCAGGAGAGAGGACGCGGAAGAAGTCTATGGGAGGCTGGTGGATGTGGCAAAAGGCGCGGCCCTTATGACAGGTACAGAATTAGAGACAGAGTTTTTAGGCGGATGCTATGATACCTTAAACAATAAAGTACTGGAGGATTTAGTCCATCAGGTCATGTTAGATATTCCGCAGGAACCCTGGACAAAGGAAGAAATAGAGTATGCGTCAGCCCTGAACCGCTTCTATGAAAAAAACAAAACAGACATACTGGACAGACATGGTTTGCCGGATGGCATGGAAATCCATGAGGGGGTACTTCCTATGCTTACAACAGGCGACTGCAGTTCCTCGGATGTGGGGGATGTGGCACATATAGTCCCTACGGCTTTTTTTACAACGGCTTGCAGCAGCATAGGCGCTCCCGGACACAGCTGGCAGGTTACGGCCTGTTCAGCCCACAGCATTGGGCAGAAGGGTATGCTGTACGGTGCCAGGATACTGGCAAAAGCCGCCCTGAATTTGCTGACGGAGCCGGAAATACTGGAACGGGCAGGAACCGAATTCAATAAAACCATTAAGGGAAGGCCGTATAAATGTCCTGTACCGGAAGGAATGAGTATACCCGAGATGTGATGAAATGTATCCTCGTGCTCACCTTTATCCCGGTGGAGGAGATTGACGCCATGAAAAGTAAAGCCTCTCCTTATGCACAGCCTTCCGCACAGAGGAATTCACCGGACTATAACGTGAGCCAGGGAAAAAGACCGGGAAAAAAGTCCGGTATATGCTTTGTTTTTGCGGGGCAGTCTGTTATAATATTCAAAACCGCTGAATGTTCTGAGCGTGATGGCAGAAGGAGATTTTTATGAAGGGTAGAAAAGTGATGGCCGCTGCGGCTGTACTGGCTGCGGTTATGGTGTCTGCGGCCTGCGAAGGGACAATGAACGATGCCGCTGTACCGGCGGCAGATACCGCTGCCCCAACGGAGATTGTTGCGGTATCATCAGGGGGCATTAAGGCATCGGCAGGTAACCAGAGTCCGCCCGGGACGCAGGCCCAATCAGGCCAGGAGGCTTTAAACGTGCAGGCAGTACCTCTTTTAAAGGGGGAAGCAGCGCCTTCCAAGCCGGATTCTTCCGGCCTTCTGGCGGATGCCTCGCCTGAAACCAGTGCCATGACTCTGTTTACATATGACGGCACCTCTGTGCGCCTGTACTATATGTTTGACAGCAAAAAGGAGAGGGAGATACTGGATGCCTTAAGCTTTGCAGAGGCAGAGCCGGTTGATGGCTGGTCGGCAGAGGATGCCTCCCTGCCTGTTTATGGAATTGAGATTGGCCGGGAGGACGGACTGAGCCTGTTTGCGGCGTGGACCAACGGCAGATGGATTGCCCAGGATGGGTCCGTATATAAAATGGATTTTGATTTTGAAGGCCTGAAGCAGAGGAAGGAGTGGGAGAGTGCAGGGGAACTGCCCTCTTTTACAAGCTTTCCGTGCGCCCGGGTATTTACACAGGAAAAAGATAAGTGGAATCCCCGGTTTCTGGTTCCGGCAGCTCCCTTAAATCCTCCCCGGGGAATTACCATGAAACTGGATTCCTGGGATCAGGATACAGCAGCAGTGACCATTTCCAATGAGAGCGGCGGGGAGTGGAGCTGCGGTGAATTTTATGAGCTGCAGGTTTTGATGGACGGCGTGTGGTATGAGATTCCCGCCATGCCGGGCAACTGGGGATTTAACTGTATGGGATTTTATGTGCCGGATGGCGGTACACAGAGCATGATCCATCATTTGGCCATGTACGGGGAACTGCCCGCTGGGACATACCGTCTTGTCATCAAGGAACTGTCTGTGGAGCATGTCATACCATGATTCATGCCTGCATTATTCTGTGAGTTATTACTGAAATGGAAGAAGGCAGCGCTCTAAAAGCACGATACTGGAGGATGCTGACAGGAACTCCTGGGTGGTGAGCATGGACTTTTGCTGCTGCTTCAGTTCATCATACCTGAAATTCCGGCGGTACTCCTTAGGGGAACAACCATACTGCCGCCTGAAGCCGCTGTTAAAATACTTGGAATCGGAAAAACCGCAGGACATGCAGATGTCTAACAATGGGAAGTCCGTCAGCAATAAAAGCTGGCGGGCTTTTTCGCA
>OGSS01000168.1_pt1 | contig 84726 bp, 68 predicted proteins | sample 1553591 | NCBI WGS metagenome assembly OGSS01 (sample SAMEA2580061, study PRJEB22360) | human gut metagenome | biome: human gut; feature: human-associated habitat; material: faeces | place: Denmark | collected 2008/2010
CTCCGCTATTCGCATCCGTATTCGGTGTCCAATCGAAAGCCTCTCCATAATGATCCAGTACTTTCAGAATCATATAACCGTAGTCCTCGTTATATTCTCCCCCTGCTGCTGCCAATTTACTTTTAAAAGCTTCCAGATCGTCTCCTTTCAGTTCTTTGTAGGTCATAACCGGATTCGGACGGGTATCCGAATTACTGGAATTCCACAAATCATAGGTACCTTCTTTTATAAAAGAAGAACTCTCGGTCAGGATGATGGTACAAGCATTCCTGATCACCCGGGTCTCTTTCACATTCGACACTTTGATATCGATTTCATATTCACCTACCGGTACGTTCAAAGTACCCTCGGAAAATTCCAACCGTCCTCCCACCGGATTGACTTGAAAGGTCGGATAAGTCTGCATAGAATATTTAGCGGCTACCTGTTCCCAGGTTGTATCCGTCTCCGAATTAATCTTTTCTTTCCAGAAAGTAATCTCACTTTCGGAATACCAGGTCTCTTCGGTTTTTCCGGTTTCTACATTACGAATATCCAATAGCTCGACATTTACCGGACCGGTGGAATTATCCAGCTCCAATGCTTCGGAATAAGTCGTCAGCCCTTGTTCTACCGTAAAAGGATCGGTCACATAGTAAATATTACTGCTCATGTATCCTTCTTCAATCTTGTCGCAAGCCACCAGAATCCCTCCGGTGCCCAACAGTCCATATATCAGTTTCTTTATTTTCATAACTTTCGGTGTTTAATCATTTCCAACTTTAAATGCAGAAAAAACGTGAGAATTATCGAGTACATGCAAAATCGTACCTGTTTTTGTACAAATAATACCTGTTGTCTGGCATTTCACCGAGATATCCTGTTCTTTCAATTGCTCGGCCGTCGAATCGAATTCCTTGCCGATCGGATCGATTTCATCACCGATAATCTTGCGCAAATACAGAAAAGAGGGCTTGGTCACCACAGTTACACTGGTTCCGGGTACCGTCCAGTCACTTTCGTTAGTGGACTCCTGCTGATAAACGGCATATCCCGAACCATCCCCGGAATAATTGAGAAATTCGGTGGGTATTTTAGGGGCAGTCGCTAATTCGATCTTATCCTGGAAAAAATAGATCCGGATCGAATCGGCGGTAAAATCACGATAGAGCGAGTCGAGGGTATAGGTCCACCCTTCGTCACCATGCTCATCGGCCAACTGATCGGAGCGTTTTTTCAACAAAGCTTTAACACTGAAATCCGAACAAGCGAAAACAGTAGCCGCACGATTCATTTCTTCTTCCAACCCATAATGGTCGATGATCTGAATCAACGTATCGAACATATGGTAGGTATGCGAAGACAAGTATTCGTAAGGAGTGGTATTCGACTCTGCCGAATGGGTTCCACCATCGTCCAGGTAATCCTGAATACAGGATGTCATTCCGAATAAAAACAGAACGGATATATACAATAATTTTTTCATAATATGCTGTTATTAAATTAGATTTTACCCTGCCAATAGGAAGTTTGACGTGTCACACTATTATTCTCGAATAAATCCGGATCCAGCGGCCAATAATGGATTCCCTTCGCCATATTCGCTTCTGTAACATTATAAAGTAAAGAAGTACCGGTTTCATAATAATAACGTACCAGATCAAAGAAGCGATGGCCTTCGAGAAAGAGTTCCCGGGCACGTTCGTTCAGAATAGCACGTTGTAAAGACACCGAACCGTCGAAATCGCCGATATCGGCCCTTTCCCGTATCTGATTCAGTAAACCGATAGCCACGCCACTGCTTTTTCCCTGAGCGGTCAATGCCTCGGCTTTCAGCAACATGATATCCGATAAACGGAAAATAACATAATTGTTAGCCGGATAAATCGATCCGCTGGAGGCCGACTCGATCTGCACATCCGTATATTTAATCGGAATGATATCTCCACCGGCAGCCAAGCCGATAAACGTCTTTCTCCGGTAATCCGTCGAATCCGGGAAAACAGAAGATATAAAACCGGTATTCAAAAACTTATTGGGTTTTTCTTTGTTGATTGCAGTAGTTAAGTAAGGAGAGGCCAGGATATCCAGAAAAAATACCGTCGTGTATTGGATATCGGAAGAAGCATCGGGAGCTTCTTCTTCCGAATTGAAGAACAACTGGAATATCAACTCTTTGGAATCATTTTTATAAATATTTTCCAGGGTTTCACGAGCTTCAAAAGTATATACGCCACTATTCAAAACAGAGTCACAAGCCGCCACGCACTTGGCATAATCGCGATCCCAAGCCGCCATATGTGCCAAGGTAGCGAATACGACTCCTTTATTGGCACGCACGGCAAAATTGGCATTATCTTCATACTCCCAGGGTAAACGAACACGTGCTTCCTCCAGATCACTGTAAATCAAAGCAGCGACATCGGCTAAAGGCGAACGGGCCACATAATCCGCATTGATGACATCATCCGGAGAAGTTGTCACGATAGGCAGCTCACCCCAAATCCGGTACATATAAAAATAAGTATATCCACGCAAAAAGTACAATTCCCCGATATACTTCTCCTTTCCTTCTCCCCCATCATCGAAAACCTCATCGCTCATTTGCCCGACCTTTTTCAAAGCCCGGTTACATTGATTGACGACCCGATAGAACAGTTGATAATTACGCAACTGCTTCAAAGGCCGATCGGTTTCACTGGCAGCAATCGCATAATCCAGTTTAAACTGATTCATTTGATTCCAGTCTTCATCTTCATACTCGAATTTGCTGAATACATTGGTACCGGCAATATCTCCATAAGCATAATAAGCTGAATGATTGGCCAAAGCTGCCCTCAACAAGCCATATCCACCGGCAACCGCCGCTTCCACATCTTCCTCGCTATTCCAATAACTTTCATCCACCGGCTCGCTGTACGGCTCCCGATCGAGGAAATCGGCACAAGATCCCAATGCCAATGCTGTCCATAGCATCGCTGAATTTACTAAATATCTAAATTTCATCTTCATAGGTCTCAAATTTTACGAATTAAAAGGTTATCTCTGCCCCCAAAGTAAACTTGTGAGGAAGAGGATATTCCGAACCATTGGCATAACCATTGGTATTGATATTTTCCGGGTCGGGATAAGTCTTACTCTTCGAAAATACCCATACGTTGTCCATATATCCGTACACTCTCAGACGCTGTAATTTGATTTTATTCACCAGCGCTGTCGGAAACTCATAACTCATCGAAATATTTTTCACCCGGAAAAAGCTTCCGTTATCGGTATAGATCTCATGGGCAATATGCCGGTTGTCCATATGATTGGTTGCGATCAAAGTGGGCAGGTCAGCCTGTTGTCCCGGTGTTGTATAGTATTTCAATCCACCGAAATCCAATGCCGGCCCGGAAACATTTCCCCATCCACCGGCAGAATAAACCCCACCGTTCATCCGATCGGACAAGAAACCATTCCAGAAAGTACGTTTGATCACATAGTTACAAAATACTCCCAATGAAATTCCTTTCCAGCGTACTGTCGTATTGATACCGCCGTAATATTTCGGATCCGGATTTCCCAGAGATACTTTGTCATTATAGTCGATATTATAATCTCCGTTCTGATCGACGACAGCTATATCTCCGGCCTGCATAGTCGTGCCGAAGAAGGTCATCCGGTTACCGGTCAGCGGATCGACAGGCACATCGTCGTCAGTGGCATATATTCCATTGCTTCTCCATCCGGTAATTTCATACAAGGGCCGTCCCACCGTCAGAATCCACTCCATCCAGGGAGATCCGGTGACAATACTCCGGTTGCCGTTCGGCAATTTTTTGATCTGGTTTTTATTCATGGCGATATTCGCATCGATCGTCCACGACCAATCCCAATTGTGCGGAAGCAAATCCAGACTCAATTGTAATTCGACACCGCTGTTCCGAACGGATACCAGATTGTTTTTCGCTTCTGTATATCCGGTGGTGACCGGCAGAGCATAATTGAAAATCATACTCTCCGAATCCCGGATATAATAATCTCCCGTTAATATAATCCGCTTATTCAGGAAATGAGCATCCAATCCGAAATTCATCTGTTTCGACTCTTCCCAACCTAATTCTCTGGAAGTTACAGCAGAGCCGAAGTCATAAGCAATCGTCCCCGAACCATTATAGGAAGTGATCCCACTCCCCCCCCGATAGTCCACGTTGGTGGTTAAAGCCCGGTAAGCATCGTAAAAACCGGCGGGGTCATTTCCCGTAATACCGTAACTACCCCGAATCTTAATGAAGTCGGTCACCTGATTTTCCGGAAAGAACGACTCTTTAGTGATAATCCATCCTGCCGATACCGAAGGGAAATGTCCCCAACGGTTATCTTTACCGAAACGGGAAGAACCGTCCATACGCCAGTTGGCAGAAAAAAGGTATTTGTCTTTATAATCATAACTCAAACGGGCAAACCAGGATAAACGGGCACGCTCTTCGATCGAAGAAGAAGCATTGGAGTTTTTAGATACAACTCCCTGAATCGTCTGTATAGAATTCGATGCAATATAATTCCCTTCCCCCCACAAATTGTCGATATAAGAGTATTCAGCTCCTTGTCCGAACAATACGGAAAGATTATGTGTTTCTTTAAATGACCGTAGGTATTGAATATAATTTTCTATTTCCCATCTCTTCACCGATCCACTGCTGGAAGTAGCATATGCATTTCCATCATTGCGGTAGGAAGGGATGAAATAATCGTTCCGCGTTGTACTATAACCGAAAGAGTAAGAAGTCGTCCACTTCAAGTAGGGTGTAAAATCGATATTTGCCTGAAAATTAGCATATAAATCCCGGTTGAGATTTTTATCCAATTCATCCAGATTATTCCCTTTAAAATTTTCTATGTCTTCGTCCGTCAGTTTGAAAAACGAAGAAGGGAAGCTCCAGGTAGAGAAAATATTGATACTACCGTTCGTTTTCTTTCGCGACATCTCCGAAAAACGGATATTTCCGGTCAGATTCAGGAAGCTGTAGGGACGTGCATTTAAATAAAGCGATGCCGTATTCCGGGTGAAACCGGTACCGATAACCGTACCCTCCTCATCATAAAAATTATAAGACAACCGATAGCTGGTCTTCTCTCCATAAGCCGACACATTGACATCGTAATTCTGAATCCGGGCCTTCTGGATTACATTCGACTGCCAGTCGGTATGATTATTGAAGGCCGGATTCAAACTATCGGTAATCCAATAATTGACATTCTCCATACCCGGCTTTCCTAAATACTGATAAATCAGATCCATCTTTAAATGGCGTTCGGCAGTACCAACCAAAGTCGAACGCATTGTCGGTTTCATAGCCACCCCATAATAGCCGTTCAAGCGAACCTGAGGTTTACCTGCCTTCGGAGTTTTGGTTTTGATGATAATTACCCCATTAGCCGCACGGGCTCCATAAATGGCCGATGCCGAAGCATCTTTCAACACATCGATCGATTCGATATCATTGGGATTGATCCCGGCAATCGGGTTAGTCCCCGTCAGGTCGATCTGGCCTAAGTCGCCTTCGTCCATCACAATTCCATCCACCACATACAAAGGAGTACTTCGCGAATCCTGGCTGGCAATACTGGTATTCCCACGTAAAGTGACAATCCCCTTTGCACCGGGTTCTCCGGTAATATTCAACACATTCAAACCGGCCACTTTTCCTTGTAAAGCCATTTCCACACTGGGGACCGGAATATTCTCAATCTTTTCCCCGGCCACACTGGCGATTGCAGCAGTCGATTTCTCTCTCTTAATCGCCTGATAACCGATTACAACCACATCTTCCAACTGCTTGACATCCGGCTGAATACTCAGGTTCACCGTTGTTTTTCCGTTTACCGCCACCTCTGTCGTCTTATAGCCGACAAATTTGAAAATCAAAGTAGCGTCTTTGGGTATATTCAACGTGTACTTTCCTTCAATATCCGTCACAGTCCCAATATTCGAACTTCCTTTCAACAATACATTCACGCCAGGAACAGGCTGATTCGTTTCATCCGTCACTGTTCCAGTCACCTTTACCAGATCTGTCTGAGCAAATATACTTGCAGGCAATCCAAATGATAAAAGAAGTATCAGCATATAAAGCCAACACCGGGTCGGTAGACCTCCCCTTTTTAAATTCTTGACAAATTTTTCCATAAACTGATTTGGTTTTGATTTCAAAATATGTTTTCAGGTACAAAAACGTTTGCATAACACCAGCAAACGATTTCACCACTCATGTAGAAAAACGGCTCTTTTTCATAGGCATTGTATTTATTATTAAATGTAAACCCATTAGCGATCTATTCTTGTAAAAGAAACACTTATTAAAAAGTGACAAAAAAAATGTTCGATTAAATCAGTCGAAAGTTTATAAAGTCCATAAAGTTTATAAAGTTCCTGGACCCTGAGGCCGCTTGGTTAATTAACAATTATCAAATGACATTTGACAATATATCTCCAAACCTATGGTTTCTTTTTTATTTGTCTGATAATCAATGATTATATTTTTTATTCTAATTCTCATTTTTCTTTTCTTATTTTTTTCTAATGGAAACGAAACTTTCAGGTAATTGTCAATTGTCGATTATCGTCTGTCAATTATTCTTTTGGTAGAAATCCGCCAAAAGAATCGAACGTTTATCTTTGATTACCCACTTGATCATTATCATCTATTTAATAAATAGTATAGAGAACGACGGTTTTGTTTTTAAATTTCTTTTACAAATGTGGCGGATATTTCGGAACATCTATAGCACAAACATCCGAAAAAATGAAAATATTGTACTTTTCGACAGATTTTCAGTTACTATTTTAACAAAAATATAACAAATCTACTGTACAATTTTTCCATAAGTGTCTTAAATACAACTATAAAACAAAAAGTAGAATTATTCTGTTACTAATTCGTCTCCGGTAATGGGAATTATCGACCCGGTCGCTTCTGTTGATCACCAAACACGAACACCGGAGACTCACGTTATCACTTTATGGAAAACGCACTGTGACCTAAAAAACATGAACTCCTACGAAACAGATGTTTTCTGCCTCCTTACATTAGGAATCATTTTAGAAATCAGTATTTTGTAGAAACAATCCGATCAAGTAACCCGGGTATCCGTACTCCGGTCAGGATTACCTGTCCTTTCTTCTAAATGGTGTCCAGGGCAGACATAAGGGGATAAAAAAGTCCCACAAATCGTTGAATTTGTGGGACTTGGCTGTTCTTTGTCCGGTAGTGTCCGGTTAGTTCAGCGGAGAGGGAGGGATTCGAACCCCCGGACCTGTGACAGTCAACGGTTTTCAAGACCGCCGCAATCGACCACTCTGCCACCTCTCCAATGCGGATGCAAATATAAGGACTTTATTTGACTTTCAAAGCGATTTTTGAGTTTTTTTATTCAAGGCATATTTCAAGTAGAAATAACCGCAAACACCAGCAAACAGGGAGCCTCCGATGATGCCGATTTTTGCTTGATTCAATAAAATGGCTCCTTCTGCGCCCATTCCCGTGTAGGAAAGAGTAGCGATAAACAGAGACACGGTAAATCCGATTCCTCCTAATAAGGATACTCCGAAAAGGGAGTGCATATCCATTTTGTCCGGCATAGTTAACCAGCCGCATTTTATAAAGACGTAGGTGAACGAGAAGATGCCGATGAGTTTTCCGAGTACAAGGGAAACAAAAATCGTTACTGATACGCCTTCTAAAGAGGCAAGCGTGAATCCTTCGAATGAGATACTGGCATTAGCGAATGCGAAAAGGGGCATTACCACGTAATTCACAAGGGTACGCAGGTCATCATCCATGGCTTGCAGGGGACTAACTACTTTATCCGAGGCAGATTCGATATTTTTCAATATGGAAAGTTCCGAGTTACTTAATATGATGTCATTTGAATTCTCCGGTAGTCTTTTCAAACTTTCCCGGATGCTGTTCACGTACTTGTATATATGTAGTTTCGGACGAGCCGGTACAGTAAATGCCACGATGACTCCCGCAATTGTGGGATGGATTCCGGCATTAATGAATAGGCACCAAACGACGATTCCGAAGAATATGAAAAACAATTTGTTATGAATCCCCTGTCGTCCGCCGATATATAGGAGTGCAACAATAATTATGGCAGCAATTAAATATTCCACGACCAGATGCGAACTGTAAAACAGAGCGATAATGATAATCCCACCGATATCATCCACGACTGCAAAGGCGGTGAGGAATATCTTCAGACTCAAGGGGACTTTCTTGCCTAGGAGTGAGAGAACGCCTAGAGAAAAAGCGATGTCCGTTGCCATGGGTATGGCAGCTCCCCGCATGGCAGGACCGGATGGACTGATCAGCCAGAAAAGCAGGACCGGGATGATCATGCCCCCGCAGGCTGCCACAACCGGAAGTAAGGCTTTCCGGGGAGAGGAGAGTTCCCCAACAAGTAGTTCCCGTTTGATCTCTAATCCTACCGAGAAGAAAAAGATAGCCATGAGGGCGTCGTTAATGAAATCCAGCAATGTCATCGGATTGCCATCATGACGATCAAAGAGATTGAAACTTCCGATCGTGAGTGTGATGTTTTTAGAAAGTAAAATATTGTAATATTCCTGTAAAGGGGAATTAGCGATAAGCATGGCGGCAAGGGCCACGAATAAGAGAACTATCCCTCCATTTATTTTTGTTTGAATCAATCTTCTAATGGAGAATTTAAATATTTCTTTGACCATTGTCCTGTTTGTTAGTTGACTATGTTGTATGTTACAAATTTAATAAAAGTTGTATAAATTTCAAATAAAAAGGGTGTTTTCTGCACGTCGGGTTAATCCTTCTTCCAGTTCGTGCTGGTGATATAAATACCCTGCATCTTCGTAATATTTTGCCTGTTTGGGGCATTTTTTGATACACGCTCCGCATTTGATGCAGATTCCTGTAAATTCTCTTACATTTTCATAGCTGATAGATCCCATGGGGCATACCTTTGCGCAACGCTTGCAGTCATTACAACGGTCGTTGGTAAGCGGTTTCACTTTACGGATGTCTACGGGGGTGCCTTGTCGGTCGCGAGGTGTGTAATATCCCCGGTAGGGGTAGGGGGTTCCGGAAACCGGAATGGGGTGTGATAGCGTGTCTGTCTTGTATTTTTCACAGATTTTGCGAACGAATTCATCCACGATGTCCATGTCTTTCATGTCCGGCCGGTCTTTTGCCAGTATCCGGGAGAAAGAGTGTTCACCCACGAATGCCCCCGCGGCTATCGTGTGGAGTCCGTTGTTTTCAAGAATATCCCGTAATTCGATTAGCGCGTCGTCGTAATCCCGGTTCCCGAAAAGCACGACTGGAACGGCTAAAGCCCCGTTGCCTTGTATCGTGTTCAAGTAGGGTAACAGTACGTTTGGAACTCGCCCGGCATATACCGGGGTGCCAAACACCACGAGATCGCTGACTGAGAATTGTAATGCCTGAGTCCTAGTTTTGGGTAAGGTAAAATCGTATTCTTCGAGGTCGGTTTTTAATGTCCTTGAAAGGCCCTTGGCCGTGGCGGTCACAATCTTGCGGGTTGTCCCTGTGGGGCTGAAGTACACGGCCCGGATCTTGTTGATTATTGTCATTTGTTATATGATTTGAACCATTCGGCAAAGCGAGTAATTCCTGTTTCGAGTGATATTTGCGGGGTATACCCGTAGTCTTCCTGCAAGCGGGTAGTATCGGCCCATGTTTGGTAAACGTCTCCCGGTTGCATCCCGACAAACTCTTTACGGGCCTCTTTTCCTAGGTTCTTTTCCAGCAAGTGGACGAAGTCCATAAGCTGGATGGGGGTACCATGTCCGATATTGTATATCGTGGCGGGGGTGCCGGGTACATCTTCCCGCAGGATTCCAGGTGTTGACACGATTTTCTCGATTCCTGTCACGATGTCTTCGATATAGGTGAAATCTCTGGAGAGATTCCCGTTATTAAAAATGCGAATCACCTCGTCATGTTGAATGGCGTTGGCAAAAAGCATGGGAGCCATATCCGGACGCCCGAAGGGACCGTATACCGTGAAAAATCGTAAACCGATGGTTTGTATGCCGTAGAGATGAGCGTAAGCATTTGCCATCAACTCGTCACTCTTTTTCGTGGCGGCGTAAATGCTGATCGGGTGATCCACGGTGTCCGTCTCCTTGAAAGGAACGGATTGATTGTTCCCGTATACGGAAGAGGACGAGGCGTATATGAATTTCTTACAGTTCGTCTTTTTACAGGATTCCAGTAAATTAATGAATCCCATCACGTTACTTTGCACGTAACTTTCCGGGTGTTTCAAGCTATACCGTACTCCGGCTTGTGCGGCAAGGTTCACCACGCAGTCGAAAGTATGTGTGTCGAATAATTTATGAATGGCCTCGGCGTCACACAGGTCCAACTGGCAGAACGTGTAATTCGTGTTCAGGGAAGATACGATTTCTTTGTCGGGAACGGGATGGTCTATGCCACAGGCGTGCAGGCGGTCGTGTTTCAAAGCAACATCGTAATAATGATTTATGGAATCGATTCCATAAACGGTGTGTCCTGCATCCAGTAATTTCTGAACAAGATAAAAACCGATAAACCCCGCTGTTCCAGTAACTAAGACATTCATAATACCTTGTTTTTTATTTTAAATATAATTTTTACGGCAACAAAAATATAAAATTACTCCGTAAAGTTTGTATTCTTCCGGAGGTTTATGCCGCGTGAAGTCCGGCATTTACGAGCCGAAAATGTCGGTTTTTAGCTCCACGGGCACGATCCGGTTCGCGAGGGAAGGGTCATAGGGGACTTCCACCCGGATGTAGTTGTCCGTGAATCCGCCGATTGATCCGGCAATGTCGCTTTCTTCAAACAGCACCGGACGGGTTTGCCCCACGTGTGCCGTGTAGAAATCGTGCAACTTCTGTTCGGAAATGTCTAGGAGTACGTTCACTCGACGATGCTTTTCCGCTTGCGGGACTATATACGGGATGTCCAGTGCTTTTGTTCCGGAACGTTCCGAATAAGGGAACACGTGTAACTGGGAAACATCCAGTCCGGCAATGAATTGGCGGGCATCTTCGAAGGCCTCCGGTGTTTCTCCGCGCATTCCGGCAATCACGTCCACCCCGATAAAGGCATCGGGAATAAGTGTCTTGATTTCCTGCACTTTCTCGGCAAAAAGTTCTCGTTCGTAGCGTCGCCTCATTAAGTGTAACACTTCGTTACTCCCGGATTGAAGAGGTACGTGGAAGTGTGGCATGAAACGCCGGGAGGAGGCCACGAAATGAATGATGTTATCTGTCAGTAGGTTGGGTTCGATGGAGGAGATCCGGAAACGCTGGATTTCTTCCAGCTCATCCAGAGTCCGTATTAAGTCGAGGAATGTTTCCCCTGTCTCTCTCCCGAAATCTCCCGTGTTTACTCCCGTGAGAATGATTTCCTTGATACCCTTGGATGCCACGTCACGGGCTGCCTTGATCACGTCTTGAATGGCAGCACTGCGGCTACGTCCGCGAGCGAAGGGAATTGTACAGTAAGAACAGAAATAGTCGCATCCGTCTTGAATTTTCAGGAAACACCGGGTTCTGTCCCCGTACGAGTAAGCAAGATCGAAGTTTTTAACCCCGAAAATATCGCAAGAATGTGGTTCGTGCCGTTCCTGTTCTTCGAGGTGGTTCAAATAGTGGGCCACGTTGAACTTGTCTCGTGCGTTGAGTACCAGATGGACACCTTCAATGTCCATGATTTCTCGCGCTCTGAGTTGGGCATAACAACCAACCACAACAATGTAGGCTCCGGGATTTCGGTGGATGATTTTCCGAATCATCTGCCGTCCTTTTTTCTCAGCAATATCCGTGACGCTACATGTGTTAATCACGAATATATCCGCACCATCTTTTTCTCCCACAGTCACGGCTCCTTCTTGTTCAAGGCTGTGCTTGATCGTGGAGGTTTCGGAGAAATTTAATTTGCATCCTAACGTGATGTATGCCACTCTCTTCCCAACAATGTTCATATGCGATCTACTTTAAATTTGCTAGCGAGGGGCAAAGATAGAGTTTTTTCATTTCTTATCCATGAATTCCTCGTATAAAGCTACGGAACCATAATGCCATAATTTGGTATTCTCTTTTTCTAGCGCCTTGTAAGTATTGGAGTGATAAAATTGTCGAATGGCATCTATGATAGAACCGCCATGTTCTTTTATATACAGTTGTACAAAAAGGCTGACTTTGGAAGGCAGTAACAAGTAAAGATTTTTGTCTGTAATTTCCCGGTTCATTAGAATATCTTTATCTAAACTACCATGGTATAGTTTCATTGATTTGCCTTCTTTTGTTTGGTAATGTATTCTTTGATTTCTTCCATCAGCCATTGTTGACTTTGTGTATGTAATACTTCAAAGTTATCCGATAAGTATGATAAGACGTTATATTTTTCGAACAAGCTAATCGCCTCTTCACCAGATAATCCTTGTTTCATTTTGTATTGTTCAATACAAAATGAAAGGAAATAGGCTATATCTAATTTTTTTTTATCTATAATAATATCGTTCTCCCAAAATCAGTTCTTATCATGTGTTCATCTAATTGCAAAAATAAGAAATTTATAATGAATGAGAGCATGGAAATTGGAGTTTTATATTCGTGATCAGTTCTTGTAAAGGTATTATCAACTGCTAACCCGGTATTGACTGGGGGTAATGCCTTCGTACCTTTTGAAAAAACGAACGAAGTGTTGTGGGTATTGAAATCCCAGTTTGTAAGCAACTTGCGTGATGCTCTTTTCGGGATGCAACAAATATTCCTTGGCTACATCGAGCATTTTTAACTGGATATATTCTTTTGCCGATTTCCCCGTTTCTTTTTTTACCAGATCACCGAAATAATTGGGAGACAGGCAAATCTTGTCGGCGAAATATTGTACGGAGGGAACACCGTTTTTTTCCACGAGATCAGAATCGAGGTAGTCATCAATCAATCTTTCGAATCGGCTTAGTACATCCAGATTCATGTTTTGACGGGTGATGAACTGCCGTTCGTAAAAACGCATACAATAGTCCAAAAGTAGCTCGATGTTCGTGCAGATCAGTCCTTTCGTGTGTTTATCGATAGCGTGTTGTAATTCCGAACGTACGATAGACAGGCAATTGGTTACGACCAAGCGCTCCTCTACTGAAAGGTGGAGGGCCTCGTTTGCCTCGTAAGAAAAAAACGTGTATTTCTTGATTTTTTGCCCTAATGACGTACCACGTATGAAATCCGGGTGGAACAGCAAACCGATGGATTTAGGAGGAACTCCTTCAATCCGGGTAAAACCTACTGTCTGTCCGGGGGCAAAACTGACGACAGTTTCGTCGTCGTAATCGTAGTTGCTTTTCCCGTAGTTGATCACGCAGCCCTTGGTTTCTTTCAGGAAAATACCATAGAAACCGATGGTCATCCGGTAGTTTTCTTGGCGTTCGGGAGCGTCGAAGTCAACCAAACTCACTAGTGGGTGTAGTGTTTGAAAACCAAACAAGTTATTATATTGTTCGATCGTGTCTATTTTCAGTATTTCGTCCATGTTTTTCATTTGATTGATTCTACAACAAAAATACATCTTTTTTCGTGATCCCGTGTACTTCCCGTGAGTGAAACCGTGATCGGGGTAAGTATTCGGGTAAATTCAGTGATTCAGGTAATATCGTTGCTTGTCAATGAGGTAAGTGATATTCGTGGGCGATCTGAATTTCCCCTCGATTTCAGTACATGTCGGTTGGGAGGTATAAAATGAAAAATCTTTTTCTATCTTTGCCCAAAGAATAGAAAAAAGCCAATGAAATACTACGTTATTGCGGGAGAGGCATCGGGCGATTTGCACGCCTCTAATCTGATTAAGGGATTGAGAAAGTTTGACCCGGATGCAAAGGTCCGCGGGTGGGGTGGTGATTTGATGCGGGAGGCCGGATGTGAGATTGTTCGTCATTACAAGGACACGGCCATCATGGGTTTCCTGACAGTCTTGAAAAATCTGGACAAGATTAAGGCAAATATCGACGCTTGTCACCAGGATATTCTGGTATGGCAGCCGGATGTCGTGATTCTTGTGGATTACGGTGGTTTTAATCTCCGGGTGGCAAAATTTATCAAGGATGCGAATATTCCCGTGTTCTATTATATTTCCCCGAAAATCTGGGCTTGGAACACGGGACGGGTGAAGAAGATCAAGCGGTTGGTGGATCGTATGTTCGTGATTTTCCCGTTTGAAGTAGACTTTTATGCCCGGTATGATTATCCCGTGCAGTATGCTGGAAATCCGTTGGTGGATGCTATTCACGACCGTCCTTTTAAGAACGAAACATTTAATGAGTTCGTGCAGGTAAATGGCTTGTCCGGTAAACCGGTCATCGCTTTGGTGGCAGGCAGTCGTTCGCAGGAATTGAAACACGTGTTGCCGAAGATGCTGACCATGGTAAAACATTTTCCCGATCATGAGTTCGTGATAGCGGGAGCCCCGTCGATGAGTGACGAGGATTATGCACCTTATTTGCAGGACGTGAAGGTTCGGATAATTTACGGGCAGACCTACCGGTTGGTACGACAGGCTCGTGCAGCTTTGGTCACGTCAGGAACGGCCACGCTGGAAACTGCGATCTTGCGGACACCTCAAGTGGTTTGTTACAGCGGGGAAGGGGGGGCGTTGAGTTATTTCCTGTTTAAGACCTTTGTTAAAGTGAAATATATTTCGTTGGTAAACCTGATTGCCGGGCGAGAAGTGGTGACCGAATTATTGATGCAGAAATTGAACGAGAAGAACCTGTTGCGGGAACTCTCGGCAATCCTTCCGGAAGGAGGGAAACGACATCAGATGTTGGACGGGTATGATGAGGTGAACGAGAAATTGGGTGATGCCGGGGCATCCGAACGATTTGCCCGAATGATGATTGACGAGTTATCCCGCTTCCGTGGGTGAGTTGAAATCATGAACTCTTTTCGTTTTGTCTGAAAAGGAAACGCTGCCCGTCAAAATACGGTTCGACGAGTTCAAACCGGATGAATTTGGCTAGCGTGTTTTCTGCCTTGGGACGGGATATTTTTGCCATACGGCAGTACTGGTTCAGGGTGATTGAGTCGTGTGAAGAAAGGTAATCCAGTAACATTTGTTCTGTTTCCGTGTAATGTACGAATACTCCTTTCGGGGTTCCGGCTTGTTGCCATACTTTGATATGTACGGGGGTGGCAAGTATGTTTTCATCCCGAACCCGGATGTAGGCCCACCAGCGGTTATCGTGATCCTTGGCACAATAGGGTTTCTGTTCGCCCGGTGGAACAATGACTTCGAGAACAGTACGCCCTTCCACGGTGTGGACGTGCATTTCACAATCTATTTGCGGTTTGCAGTAAAGTTTTGCGGCAGCCTCGATCATGTAAATCTCCTCTTCCGAGCGAACCCCGGCAATCTTGCCGTTATCCTTTACTCCTACGAGTAATCGTCCCCCGTCGGTGTTGGAGAATGCGGAAAGGGATTTAGCGATCTTGCGGGCATCGGAAATCTCGAATTTGAAATCCTGTTGCTGGTGTTCTCCCTCTGCAATTCGGGCGTGTATGTAGTCGGCTTTTGTTTGAATCATAGTCTGGTTGTTTTTCTCCGATTGCAAAGATATTGCAATCGGATTGTATGTTCTTTGTTTAAAGAAATTTTAAGTTATCTTTGTCAAATAATTTTAAGTTATGGATCAGCGTGACCTGTTATTGGATTATTTGCACCAAGGGAAAGAGAAGGCGTACGAGTTACTCTATCACTATTATTATGTTCCATTGGTTTTGTTTGCGGGGAAGTATGTGGGGAATGAAGAGGTTGCAAAAGATATTGTGCAGGAGTTCTTTATATCGCTGCTTGATAAAGAGATGGTGTTTGATAATCGGATTGCGCTGAAAGTATATTTATATACGGGAGTGAGAAACAAATCCTTGAATTATTTACGTCATTTAAAGATCAGAAGACAATATGAAATGAAAATGTTGGAAGAGGGGGAGAATCAAGAGGTGTTTTTAGAGCGAATGATGGAAGAGGATGTGTTTGCACGGATTTTAACTACCATAGAACAGTTGCCACCGCAATGCGGAAAAGTTATGTCGTTGACGTTAAAAGGGTATAAAATCTCAGAAGTGGCGGAGTTAATGGGAATTTCTCTGGAAACGGCAAAAGAGTATAAAAAGGACGGTAAAAAGAGATTGTATAATAAATTAAAAGGTGGCATATACTCAATATTTATAGGTATTCTTTTCTCGTAAATACCCGGTTTAAGGTATTTCTGCGACCAAACATTTGTAATACGTTTGTGATCGAATTTTAATTTTTTTTTAATTCTTATCCCCCCGTTTTGCTTTCTGAAGTGTTTCTGGGCAAATGAATGTTAGAAACGGAAGAAAAGAAAATTTATTTGTTTATGGATAAGGAAGAAAATGCACTTAGAATATCAGAGTTTATTTCCAAGTCTTTAGGTGATTGTTTGGAAGAAGGGGAATTGCAGGAGTTGGAAAAATGGTTGACGGAGGACGAGCGCCATCGGGAGTTGTTTGCTCTGTGGAGTTCGACCGAGCTGATGGAGCGTAAGGCGGAAGTATACGAGCGTTTGGATTATATGAGGGCATGGGAAAAATTTAGAAAAGTGAGACAGGATAAACTATCTGCAAGGCGTAGAAGGATAAAGATTACATGGATGAAGTACGCGGCTATGTTTATCGTTCCATTGGGAATTGCGGTTGCGTTACTTTCCAAGGAGGACATAAAAGAAGAGAAGACGGAGGAACCGATAACGGTGAAAGCCGGGAAATCTCAAGCCGTATTAGTCTTGTCGTCGGGAGAAAGGCAGGTCCTGGATTGGGGAGAAAGAAGTATAGAGGACGGGGGAATGAAGATTAGTGCGGATTCCGGGCGGATCAGTTATGATGGTAAATCGCTGTCGGGTGCGGGCGTGCAAGATGCATTTCATATGTTGGAGGTTCCGCGGGGAGGAGAGTATTTTATGACTTTAGAGGATGGGACCAAAGTGTGGTTGAATGCAGCGACACGATTGAAATATCCGGTGGTATTTGCAAGCGGGATTCGTAAGGTGATTTTGGAAGGAGAGGCTTATTTCGAGGTCGCTCGTGATATAAGTCGTCCTTTCGTGGTAGAAACCGTGCAGGCTAAAGTGAGCGTGTTGGGAACTTCTTTTGATGTGTGTGCTTATGCGGAAGAGGGCAAAACGTGGACAACTTTGGAGGAAGGTGTGGTAGAGGTAGAATCTATGGATAAAGGAGAAAAGGTGAGAATGGTGCCGGGCGAACAGGTTTGTTTGACCGGGGGGAAAGGAATGGAAAAATATAAGGTAGAGACAGCATTGTTTACTGCTTGGAGATCGGGACGTTTGGTCTTTAAAGATATGCGTCTGGAGGATCTGATGCGTAATCTGGCACGGTGGTATGATGTGAAAGTCGAATTCTACCGAGAAGAGGCGAAAGATATTGTATTTACCGGTGATGTAAAGAAATATGAAGATTTAAACGAGGTGTTGGAGATCATCGAGCTTACGAGTGACGTGCATTTCACGATAGAAGGACAAAGTATTATTGTACATTGAAAAAATTAGGAACTATGAAAGGTAAGTATGTTTTCAGGCGTATTTTATGGGGCTTGTTGTTCGTGTTTGTGTTTGGGGGGAGTGTGTTTGCCCAACAGAAAAAACTAACAATTAATTTGAAGAATGGTTCATTTGCCCAGTTGACAGACCAAATCAAGAAACAGTCAGATTACACCTTTTTCTTTAACAATGCAATGGTTATGAACTTGAAGAAAATGACTATTCAGGTGAAAGAAGTTACGTTGGATTCTGTGTTGAATATTGCCTTGAAGGGTTCAGATCTTACCTATAAAATAAAGGACAAGACAGTTATATTATATGCAAAAGGAACTCCGGAGGCGGCTTCCAAAACGGTCAAGATCCAAGGACAGGTGAATGATGAAGAGGGGGCAGCATTACCGGGAGTAAATGTTTTTATCAAAGGAACAACGGTGGGTACCGTGACAGGAATAGACGGGAATTATTCATTGGTCGTACCTGACGTGATGGGCATGGAGGTCGTGTTTACCTTTATCGGTAAAAAGACAAAAGAGATTAAATATACGGGCGATCGTTTTATGAATGTCGTGTTGAAGGATAGTTATAACGAGATGGACGAAGTACAGGTAAGGGCCCGGGCAAATATTAACGAGATTGATGTGCGGGCTAAAACGGGGGTGGTGAATGAAGTGGATGTCCGGCGCATGAACAATAAACCCGTGTTGGATATGGCGCTTGCCCTACAAGGTATGGCTCCGGGATTAATTGTGACCAACAAAGGAGATTTGGGTAGTAAACCGGAAATTCGTATTCGCGGAACGTCTTCTTTGCGGGCGGGAGATGCGGCAAACGAACCTTTGTATGTTCTGGATGGTCAAGTGATTTCATCAGATGCTTTTTTAACTTTGAATCCCAATGATATAAAGGAGATTAAAGTGTTGAAAGATGCTGCGGCTTGTGCGCTGTATGGAATCAAGGCGGCAAACGGGGTGCTGGAAATCACCTCCCAACGAGGTACAGCCGGGAAAATGGTATATAATTATAGTTTCAGTGGGGGTGTGACTCTTCGGGGACGTCGGGGGGTAGATATGATGGATTCGAGAGAAAAGTTGGAATTAGAACGTCGACTGGAAAATACAGCAACTCCGGGGTATCGATACAGTGAAGATTACTATCGGAAATATCATGCGAATGATCCGAATTTGCAGAGTTTAATTGCCAGAGGGCAGCAAATACTGGATTCCTTGTCACGTATTAATACGGACTGGTTCAAAGAATTATTGCGTAATAATTTCTATCAGGAACATAATTTGAGTGCGAGAGGGGGAACGGAACAAACCAGTTTTTATGCCTCTTTGAATTATTCGCAACAGGGAGGGCGTATTCCCGGAAACGATATTAAGCGGGTAACGGCACGGTTGAGCGTGGATCAGGAGGTAACCCCAAAGTTGTATGCATCTTTGAGTGTCAATGGCGGGTATTCCCTCACGAACACGCCGAATGGTACGAGTTATTCTCCGACGGATTTAGTGTATCAGTTGAATCCTTATGAAACGAAAGATGTGAACTCGGAGTTGGTTTCCTTTCCGGGAAGAACGTACGCGGATTTGTTCAACCAATATAGTGAAGAATCATCAGATAAACGGGCCGGTGTTTCAGGAAGTATAAATTTTCGGGGAATCGAAGGATTGGAGATTGCTGCCGTCGCAGGTATTGATTACGTGTTGTCGGAGAAACTGGGAATTACGCCTCCGACTGCGTATTCTGAAATTACAAGCGGTGTTCCGGAGCGGGAACGGGGAAAATTGACAAAAGATAAAAATACTACCATGAATCTGTCTTCGAATGTACGTGTGACTTATAATCGGGCATTTGGAAAACATGATTTGACTTTGGGAGCGAATTTTGACTTTTATTCCGATCGCTATGATAATTTGGGAATTACAGGTTATGGATTGACTAAGAAGATGCAGTCCGCATCAGGTGTAAATCAATCAATAGAGGGTAACCGGAAACCATCATTCACTTCAAAGAATGAGAAGACGGCTCAGCTGGGTATAGGAGTTTTAGCCGGATATTCCTGGAATAATATCTATGATTTGTTCGGAACATATAAGAGTGATGCATCTTCCATATTACCTAGTGATAAACGTTGGAATTCCGCTTGGGCAGTCGGTGCTGGATGGTCGTTGAAGAATTATCCTTTTTTGCAGGATAATGGGGTATTGACTGAGTTGAAATTAAGAGCATCCTACGGTTGCACGGCAAGTTTACAGGGCGTCTCTCCTTCGTCGGCAGTGGCTACGTTTCAATATTCCGAGGATTCGTATGGGGACGATCAGTTGTTATCATTGATGGGGTTGTATAATGCCGATTTAAAACCGGAACAGACCATTGATATTGATGCGGGAATTTCCTTGGGATTATGGAATCGGGTGACGTTGAATGCCGGATGGTATCGCCGTCGTACAAAAGATGCTTTGCTGGATGTACCTATCCCGGCCTCGAACGGGTTTACTACGTTGAAACGGAATATCGGTATTCTGGAAAATAGCGGTGTCGAGGGTGAATTGTATGTAAAAGTAGTGGACCGGAACAACTGGCGGATGTCCGGGCGTTTGAATCTTGCCTACAACCAGAATAAGGTCGTGGATTTGTATCACACGGACTGCCTGTACACGTCAGAGTATGATATGGTTCCCAGTTTTGAGGTTGGAAAATCGTATGATATGATATATGGTCCCGTGTCATTAGGGATTAATCCGATAACGGGACTTCCGGTATTTCGGGGAGCTGATGGACAAGAGATTGCCGCGACGGAAAAACTGACACGAGAGGATATGGTTGCCTTGGGACATTCCACCCCGCCTTATTCCGGTAGCTTTTTTTACTCGGTGTCCTATGGTAACTTTGATCTGGATGTGGATTTTTACTTCGTGTTCGGAGGCAAGAAGGCGTACAGTTTTTCATACGTGCGAGAGGTAAGCGATGCTAATTATAATGCGATCAAAGGGCAGGTAGAGAATATGTGGTTTCAAGAAGGAGATGAAAATAAGATTTACCATCGTCCCTATTATTCCTCGGCAGCCGTGGATAATCTGAAATTGTATGCTAACAGCCGTACCGTGGGAAGTAGTGATTATTTGCGAATGTCTTCCTTGTCATTGAGATATAGATTGCCTTATTGGTTGATCGAGAAGACAAAGAATGTGATTCAATACGCGTCGGTTGCTTTTCAGGCATCCAATCTATTTACCTTGACCCGTTACAAGGAGTCAGACCCAGAATCCGGTTCGTTAGTGGGGACGCAACAACCGGTATTTACGTTGAATTTGAGTGTAAGTTTTTAATATATAAGATATGAATTGGAGGATAATAATTTGTGTGGTTGGCTTCCTGATGGGAGGTTGCTCACTTAATATACCGTTGGAAGATCAGTTTTCCGATCCGGATGCAATAACGGATGTTTTGTCGGCTCGTTCGTTGCTGGCATCTGCTTACGAGGGATTGCCTCAACACTTGTTCGAGTACTCGGTTCTATCGGATGATTTTTGTCCCACCCAACATTTAGACCGGGATGCCACGTTGAAAAATCTGTATGACTGGAGGGAGGTTGAAATGACGGATTTGGCGGGAACGTTATGGACCGAATATTACATGGTGGTGGCTGAGGTGAATGCTTTGTTGGCCCGGATGGATGGGGTGATCACGTTGAATGATACCGAAGTGGAGGAAAAGGAGAGGATTATTTGTGAGGCCAAGGGGTTGAAGGCATGGTGTTACTTTGATTTGTTACGCCTGTTTGCTCCTCGTTATGAGGGGAATGAGTCGAAGGACGGGATTATTTTGAAAGACCGGGTGGAGCTTGACTTTTTGCCTCGTTCATCCATGAAAGCTTGCGTGGAGGAAATTCGGAAATTACTTAAAGAGGCTAAAAGTGAGAAAAATACAATGAAGAATGTACATTGGCTATCCGATAAGAGTATTACTTATTTACAGGTCGAATTAGAGTTGTATGCGGGTAATTATTCCGCCGTATTGGAACAGACGGAAGATTTGGAAACCGTGTATCCGGAAACGATGTTAGGAGCCGGAGCGTACGAGGCACTTTGGAGTGGCAATGGCTCGGAGGCTCGGATTTTCGCAAAATATCAATTGTCCCAGATTTATGAAGAGATTCGTTTTGAAACCTTCGACAAGGGGGATTATTTGGTACTGACGGATGAGGTACTATTTGAGGATGGGGACATTCGGAAAGAATGGTCGGAGGTGGAGTTTGTGATGCCGGATGCTCGTGAAGTTCGTTTACTGGGGAAATATAATAAAATGAACCGGGACGAGATTGCGAGTAAATACGTGAACATGGCACGGGTTGCCGGAATGTGGCTGATGCGTGCGGAGGCTTTAGCTCGTTCAGACCGAAGTGGTGATGCCGTGAGTCTGATGAACCGGATGATGGAACAACGGGGTGCTACCGCGTGGAATACGGAATTATCGGGTAATGAGTTAATAAATAAAATTCTGGAGGAACGTAAAAAAGAATTTGTGGGTGAAGGAGTCCGTTTTTTTGATATGAAACGGTGTGCTATTCCGGCCAAACGCTACGGTGTGTATGGTAAACAAGTGTCGGCTACGATTAAGTCAGACGACTATCGTTGGACCTTACCGATTCCGGCAAGCGAATATAGGTATAACACGTTGGTCAAACAGAATGAAGGATGGCCGGTTTTGGCTGTGTGAAGTATAGGTATAAATTATAAAAGTTTAGTTATGAGTACCATGGGAAAATTGCAAATCATGCTTTTATTGTTGATCGCCGCTTTTTCCGGTTGTTCGGAATCGGACGAGAGAGAATATATGGGGAAGAATTCGATATATATCAGAACAGAGGGAGATCCGGTAATATTGGCAATGGACAATGAGCCTTTGAAGGCGACGTTAATGTTGATACGTGCCTATGATAAAGACGTGTCTCTGGAAATTGACGTGAAATACCTGACAGAAGGGGTGGAAAACTTGGTGACCGTGAATCCTGCCGTTGTGACCATTCCGGCGGGAGAAAAGAGTGTGGATTTTGAAATTATCTCAAATGATAAGGAAGGTGTGGAGGATAAGGTATATTTGGAAATAGGAGTAAAATATCCATTGCCGGAAGCGGATATGGGGAAAGTGGAGGAGGTGTTGCGTGTTGTCGTGAAGCCTTATATGGAGGCCGAGGATTTAACCGAAGAACAACAGGCATTGCTGGAAGGGTACAAGGCGAAAGGGTTGGATTTGAGTAAGTGGATAGGAGTGATCCCGGTAAAGGTGAGTGTGGAGGTACCACCTACGGATGGCTTGGAATCTTTAATTAACGGGATGAAGAAGGTGTATACCGGAAAGACCGTGATTACGTTGAGTGAAGACGCAACGGCTGAACAACCGATACTTAAAATGACGAATAATCCGATGGGCTTGACCGAGTTTATGTATGATATGTTGCGTAAGGAGACGGTTGAAAATGATATGTTTTGGTATTATGATCCTGGAGAAGGGGAGGTAAATCCTTATATGGCAATGATGGAATTAATCGGGCTTTCTAAAACAAGTTTGGAAACTTTTGAGATGACGTTGGATAATATCCGTGTTGATCTTCCCCAAAACGGTGTATCAAATGTAGAATTTCTGGGGGAAAGACCTGATATATGGGATGAAACAGAATTGATAACCATTGTTCCTTTTGCTTATGATTATTCTGCATGGAATCGTTTGAAAGAGATGTTGGATACAGGAGATAATGAACTTGCACAAGAATATGTGGAGTATGGAGCCACTCTCGACCCTACCCAATATCTGTTCTATTCGGGAATAGATGAAGATTACTGGGAAGATGGTAATTGGATTGAACCTCAGGGAATATTGACAGGTAATAAGTTGACGTTCCAGTTTAATTTTGATCATTATAGTGCCGGAGGATACAGCATTATTAGAGTAGAATACACTTTATCTGAGTAGTCGTATGAATATATTGAAATGCCTATTTACTGTATGTTTGCTAGGAATGTTTTTTTCGATAGTGGAAGGACAGAAACGTGTTCCTGCAAATGAATTGATTGCGTTACCGGAAGGTACCGTGTACAAACAGTTGCCGAATGGATTGCATTATGTTATTAAACAAAATGATATGCCGGGGCATAAGGTTGAATTCCGTTTGATCCTGCGTGCCGGCTCGATCTTGCAGACCGAGAAGGAAGGTGGTGTGGCACACTTCCTTGAGCACATGGCTTTCAACGGGACTGAACATTTCCCGAATAAGGGAATCGTTGAATTTCTTGAGTCGTTGGGAGTGAAGTATGGATTTGGGATTAATGCTTTTACCGGATTTGACCGTACAATTTATATGTTTTCCATTCCGACAGACCGACCAGAAGATCTGGATCGGGGATTGTTGATATTGAAAGATTGGTTGACGGGCATTCAAATACGTCCGGAACAAGTTGAAAGGGAAAAAGGGGTGATATTGGAAGAGGCCCGCGGGTATGATACGGGTGATCCTTTTTACGATGTGAAAGTCGGGGGAACCCGTTATAGTGAACGAATGCCTTTGGGAACCCCGGAAGAGATAAAGAGTATGACCGCAGAGAAGTTGGAAAACTTCTATCGGAAATGGTATGTGCCCGAGCTGGCCACGATTGTCGTGGTTGGAGATTTGAATGTCGGGGAGATGGAGGAAAAGATCAAAGAATTGTTTGAAGGGATTCCTGCGGTAAAAACAACCGGGTACAAGGAATATCCTTTGGGGTACAAAGAGAAGGTGGCTTACCAGGAAATGCAGGATACGTTGATTAGTCGTTCGACATTAGAGTTAATATTACCAAAAGTTACTACCGTGCAATCAACTTACGGTGACCGTCTGAAAAAGATAAAAGAGAGTGTGTTGGTGTCGGCTGTCAATGCCCGCTTTAAGGCACAAGATTTACGGGTTTCGTTGTCCGACAACTGGTATCTGAGTGACAAAGACCATCTGGTGTTTTCCATCGACGGGGAGCATGGAACCGAGATAAAGGAAAAAATCGTGGAGGTCGTGAGTACCTTGAAACAAATTCGCGAACAAGGATTTTGTGAACCGGAATTGGCTCGGTTAAAAGAAAATGCCATAAAGCAATTAGGAAAGCTCTATACCGTTAAGAGTTCCGAACAATGGTGTGAGGATTTTGCAGACTTGGCAATTTCGGGCGAGCGTTACGTGACGGATACCTTACATAATGGTTGGCTCGCCACTCAAATACGCGGAATTGAAAGTAAGGAATTACAGACCTTGGCGGGTAAGTGGTTCGGGCGTTTATCTCACGTGCGTGCAGCCTATCATTATAACCCGTTGAAAGGAGAAAAGTTGACGGAAAAAGAAATTCAGGACTCTTGGGAGGAGGGAGAAAAAGTCTCTCGTGGCGTGTACGAGTATGTGGTGGTGGAAGAGGAAGAACAGGAGAAAGTGGATGTGCCTGAATTTTTAGTACGTAAGTTTACACCTTCCCGGCAGTTGATTGCTTCGGAACGCATGATTGATGGGCTGGACGTGAAAGAAATTTGTCTGACGAATGGCGCACGGATTATTTTGAAACGGACGAAAGATGAGGATCGACAAATCACGTTAACCGCTTTTGCTAGGGGAGGAACCTCGGTACTAACTCCCGAGAATTACCCTTTGTTGGAAGGCGTGGCAGGTTATATGGAGATGGGGGGAATCGAGAAGATGGATTATGATTCGTATTGTGAAATGTTGGCACAGGAGGAAATGGCTTTTTCCGTAACGTTCGAACCTTACTGGCATGGGTGGATTGCCATGGCTCCGGCAGACAAGGTTACTGAATTATGCCATCTGGTGTATGAAAAGTGTTTTTATCCGGAAAAGCGGTATGAAGATTTTGAAGATGCCAAACAAGATATGTTGGCAAATGTGGGACAGGAAACGGTGTTGTCGAAGATGTTGAAAAGTGCGCCGGACAGACAGATGGCGGCACGAATAGATCAGTTAATGGGTAATTCCTTGGCAACTGGAAAAATGGCCGAGAGTCGGGAGGAAATAGAGGCGCTGAATCTGGACGACATTGCTGACTTTTACAGGCAGTTGTACACAAATCCCAATGGATTAGTGTGTGTCGTTTGCGGAAATTTTGATATGAACGAGGTGGAACGTGATTTGGTCGCTGTTTTCGGTATGTTTCCTGCGCAAGAAAAGGTTAATAACTGGGTATTGCCGGAGTTTGATTACCCGAAAGGAGGTTTCCGGGAGATATTCCCGAATGAGAATGAAGGACAGACTATTTTTGATTATCTCTATTATGGGAACTACGAGGCAGGATTACGCAATTCTTTGATGCTGAAATTGGTGAGGGATGTTGTTCGAAATCGCTTGCTGAGCGTGTTACGGGAACAAGAGTCTTTGCTGTATTCTCCATATATGCTTTTATATTACAAAGGATTACCGCAGGCCGGATATTATTTTGATATTAATGCCTCGGTGGATACTAAAAATATGGAAAAGGTGGATCAGCTGTTGAAGGAAATTATCCGGGATGTACAGGAGAATGAAGTGAAAGAGAGCGAATTGGCTGCATTGCAACGCTCCTTTGTCGTGACTCGGCGTGAGGTGGTAAATGATTACGCTACCGCAGAGTGGAAGAAGTATTTGATGGGTGCTTTGCGGGATGGAGAGACGTTGGACGATCTGGCACGTTACGAGGAGATTCTGTATTCGATCACCCCGGCAGATCTGAAAGATGCCTGTCGGAAGTATCTGAATATGGAGAGATGTGGTGTTTTGTTAATGCAGGGCAAAGAATCGAAATAAAATATTTTCAAGTAGTAACGGAATAAATGATATAATATGAGGAGTTGTTTGACTATTTTACTAGTAATGTTGTTGGGTTTAACCAACTATGGTAAAGGACAGGAAAAGAAAGCTTACCGTTTGTTTGATGCGAAGGGAAAGGAAATCGAATACAAAGAGATGATGAAAGTGCTGAAGGCGCAGGATGTCGTGTTTATCGGTGAGGTTCATAATTGTGCCATAGCCCACTGGTTGGAATACGAGATGGTGAAGGACTTGCACGCTGCCCATAAAGACAAATTGACAATCGGGTTGGAAATGCTGGAGGCGGATAACCAGTTGATTGTAGATGAATATATTGAACGGTTGATTTCTTCCGATCGTTTTGAAGAGGAGGCCCGGTTGTGGCCCAATTATCTGACAGATTATGCACCTGTTGTCGGGTTAGGACGTGAACACGGGTTACGGGTGGTTGCGACGAACGTACCCCGGCGATATGCTAATATGGTGAAAAACGGGGGATTTGAGGCTTTGGAGAAATTATCGGGAGAGGCTAAAAAATATATCGCCCCCCTGCCGATTGATTACGAGCCAGATGAAGAGGCCGCCGGGATGTTTGGTTTGATGATGATGACTTCGGGAAAACATACCGATCCGGAGAATGTAGCTAAAGCTCAAGCATTGAAAGATGCCACGATGGGATGGTTTATTGCCCAGAATTTGAAGTCCAAATTTGTACATCTGAATGGGAACTATCATTCGGATTTTAAGAAAGGCATCATCACCTATCTGAATAAATATCGTCCCGGTTTGAAGATTGCAACCGTATGCTCTGTGCGGCAGGATGATATAAAAAAATTAGGGGAAGAAAATGAAGGACGTGCGGATTTTTATATCTGTGTTCCAACTGATATGACCATGACATATTAGGATATTTCGAAAATTCTTCCTATCTTTGTACTAGAAAATGAGACATGAATCCATATACATCCGGGAGGGATGCTGGTTTGTGTCTCTTTTTTTATGGGTGTGAGAGTGTCTAATCAAAGTAATTGGTGCATGGGAAGAATAAAAGAAAAAAGGCGAGTGGCAGCGGCGAGTCGGGGGCAGGTTCATCTGAATCCCTTGGGTATTGATGCGGCAATCAAGGCTTACAAGACGGCGGTTCTTGATAGCGAACGGATGCAGGAAAAGATCCGGGAATTGATCCGTATGGGTGATTTTTGCCGGGAGGTTTGCCGGGACGAGGAGGCTCTTGATGCTTACGAGCGTGCCCTCACGTGTTGTCGGGAGACCGAGAATAAGCGCTCCCCTCGTTTCTGGGAGGTGGCTTGTTATTGCGCATCCCGTGTGGATGAGTTATCGGCTCATCAGCGAAAAGATTGTTCGACAATGGTCAGTCTGGTTGACTTTTATGCAGATAATTTTGAGGGCGTGTCAAAAGCCTTTTGGCACACCCTCTAGTTTATAAAGTTTGTAAAGTTGAACCTTTGGTTCTGAAAGTTCATAAAGTCCGTTGAGCCTAGCGGGCATTTTCTCTACGGTAGCTTTGCTACCGATGAACCCGATCCGAAGGACTTCCGTTACCTTATGAACTTTATAAACCTTATAAACTTTTGATACTTCTTTAAATCAGGTCGTGTGGATTAATTTTCCAAAAAGAATTTCAAATCATCATCCGCGGTCGTGATCCCGGCAATACCGAATTTTTCCACGAGTACTTTCGCCACGTTTGGAGAAAGGAATCCGGGTAAGGTCGGTCCGAGGTGAATGTTCTTCACTCCGAGATAGAGCAAGGCTAACAACACGATGACAGCTTTCTGCTCGTACCAAGCGATGTTGTAAACGATAGGTAATTCATTAATGTCTTTTACCCCGAAAATTTCCTTCAGTTTCAAGGCAATAACTGCCAGCGAGTAGCTATCGTTACATTGTCCGGCGTCCAGTACTCTCGGAATACCGTTAATATCCCCAAGGGGTAGTTTGTTGTAACGGTACTTGGCACATCCCGCGGTAAGGATCACTGTGTCTTTCGGGAGTTTCTGGGCGAACTCGGTGTAATATTCCCGACCTTTCATCCGGCCGTCGCATCCTGCCATAACGAAGAATTTGCGGATAGCCCCGGACTTCACGGCTTCCGCGACTTTGTCTGCCAGTGCGAACACTTGGTTGTGGGCGAATCCTCCAATGATACTTCCGGTTTCGATGGCCTCCGGTGCCGGGCATCTTTTAGCGTGTTCGATGATTTCACTGAAATCTTTCGGTTGTCCGGGCTTGCGCTCGATATGCTTGAACCCGGGGAAACCTGCCGATCCGGTCGTGTACACCCGGTCCTTGTAATTTGCGTCCGGATGCGGGGGAACGATGCAGTTCGTGGTAAATAGCATCGGGCCGTTGAAATGTTGGAATTCATACACTTGTCTCCACCACGAGTTACCGTAGTTTCCGGCGAAGTGTTTGTATTTCTTGAATGCCGGGTAGTAGTGTGCGGGTAGCATCTCGCTGTGGGTGTAGACGTCCACACCCGTACCTTCCGTCTGTTCCAAAAGTTCGTACAGGTCTCGCAGGTCGTGACCGCTGATTAGGATACCGGGATTTTTCCGCACGCCGATGTCCACTTTCGTGATTTCCGGGTTACCGTAAGTGTCCGTGTTGGCTTTATCAAGCAAGGCCATGGCATCAACGCCATTTTTACCACATTCAAGAACCATCTGCACGAGTTGGTCGGCAGACAGAGGGAGCGTGGTGGCTACTAGTCCCCGGTCAATGAATTCGTAGATGGACGGGTTCTCGTGTCCGAGATTATAGGCGTGTTCCGTGTAAGCAGCCATTCCCTTCATCCCGTAGGTGAGCATCTCTCTCAAAGAACGGATGTCCTCGTTTTCGGTGGAGAGAACTCCCACGAATCCGGCTTTCGATTCCATTTCTTCCAACGTGTTGGCTGTCCAGAAGGCTCCCTCGAACGTGATCTTTTCTGGTTTCCCGCCTTTGTCGAGGAAGGTCTGTTTCAGTTGTTCCCGTAATTTGATAGCCTCTTTGATTTTTTCCACGAAACGTTGCTTGTCGAAGTTCGCGTTCGTGATGGTCATGAACAAGCCATCGAGAATAAAGCGATCTGCCGAGTGGTCAACGGCATCGAGGGCTCGGAGTTGTACCCGGTAGTGGGCGATTCCCTTTAGGATAAATAGTAGTAAGTCCTGTAAATTGGCGACATCCGATGTCTTTCCGCATACGCCGCGGACCGTGCATCCGGTTCCTTTTGCTGTTTCTTGGCATTGATAACAAAACATTTTTTCCATGGTCTAGTGTGTTTGATAAATAATTTCTTTAATTGTTTGTCGCGAATGTACGGGTGCGATAAAACAATAGTTGTAATATAAATTACAAACGTGAATTTAATTTTCAATAATTTATACGAGAGTGAATGAAAAAGGTTAAAAGTAAGATAAGGTGTTAAAGAAGAAAGTGATACATTTGTGTATCATTTAAAAGATAACAGAGCATGGATATAGCACGACTTTTCGATTGCCCTTTATGCACGGGAATTCCCGAACGGGAGAGGGAGCAGTTTATAGAAGGATTTGATTATAGCGTGAAGAGCTATATGAAAGGGGAAGTGGTTTTCCGGCAGGGAGACGTGTGCCGGTTCCTTTATATCTTGCTGGAGGGGGAAGTCGAGGCGGAAATGACGGATGATTCGGGGGCCATGTTGCGAATCGAGACGATCCGGGCGCCGAGAGCGCTTGCCCCGGCGTTCCTTTTTGCCGAGGACAATCATTTCCCGGTGACGGCCACCGTTTCGGAGAAGGCCGACGTGTTTATCGCTACGAAAGAATCCGTGTTCCGTCAGATGGGACGTTATGAAAGTTTCCTGCGTAATTTTCTGTCCGTGAATGCGAACCGGACAACTTTCCTTACCGGGCGTTTGCAGTTCCTGTCATTCAAGACGATCCGGGGAAAATTGATTCATTATATTCTGGAACTGGCCTTCCCCGATAAGAAAAAGGTGTTGTTGGGAAAGTCACAGCAGGAATTGGCCGAATATTTCGGGGTGACCCGTCCGGCATTGGCCAAGGTGTTGTACGAGCTGGCTGACGAGGGGATGATTTCCGTGAATCGCCGGGAGATTATCATTTTGGATCGGGAGAAGATGCGGAGGGCCTTGAATTAGCCTGTCGTGCCGTCTTACCGGGGATGAAGGGGGAAGAGTTTGTCGGTTATTGTAAAAGGGTAATGTAAAATTAAACATTTTTTCGTCGTTTTCGTTAACACGATAACCGGGAGGATGATCATTCGGACATCTGTCTGGGGACATATCGTGAACTTAAATTGTGATAAAATGAGTCTTAAAGAACAATACTGGAGATATTCCCTCGTGGCAATTATTCTGTTGCTGGGAATTCTTATATTTTTTCAAATCCTGCCGTTTTTCAGTGGGATTCTGGGTGCCATGACGATTTATATTCTTTTGCGTAACCAGATGTTGTATTTGACGGAAAAGAAACGGATGAAACGTAGTATCATGGCTATTCTTCTGTTATGCGAGACGATTCTTTGTTTTCTTATCCCCCTGTCGATTGTCGTGTGGGTATTCGTGAACAAGTTACAGGCCATAAACCTGGACCCGCATAGCTTGATTGCCCCGGTGGAACATGTGGCTGAGCTGATCCGGGAAAAAGTAGGGTATGATCTTTTGAGCAAAGGGAATATAGATACGATATTGGCTGCCTTGCCAAAAATCGGTCAGTTTTTGATGGGAAGCATCAGTAGTTTTACCATTAACGTGGTGGTGCTGCTTTTCGTACTTTATTTCATGCTGATTGGTGGGCGGGATATGGAGGAGTACGTGAGCGAGATCCTTCCGTTTAATCAGCGGAATAAAAAGAATATATTACACGAGTTCAACATGATTGTGAAGTCGAATGCGATCGGGATTCCCCTGCTTGCCGTGATTCAAGGGGCTGTTGCCATGCTGGGGTATTTTGTATTCGGGGCTCCGAGTCCCGTGTTATGGGGATTCTTGTCCTGTTTTGCCACGATTATCCCAATTGTCGGGACTGCATTGATCTGGGCCCCGTTGGCGTTGTATATGGGAATGACGGGGCATTGGGGAATGGCGATCGGTTTGGCGGTCTACGCACTAGTCGTGATTTCGAATGTCGATAATCTGGTTCGGTTCATGTTGCAGAAGAAGATGGCGGACACTCACCCGTTGATTACGATTTTCGGGGTGGTCATCGGACTTTCCTTGTTTGGTTTCATGGGGGTGATCTTCGGACCTTTGCTCCTGTCGATATTTGTCTTTTGCGTGAACATTTTTAAAGTGGAATACTTGGAAGGGGAGGGACGGACGAGACCCAAGATATACAAGCCTTGATTCGTTTTGTTTACAGATGGTAATGAATGGAGTGTGCTATCCTTTTTTCGAGGTATTACAATCACAATCTCGTTTCTACTCTCGGCCAATAGCGTTACCCTGTTATCTCGTGGTGGGGGAATGGTGGGTGTGAAAGGGGGATATCTTCGATAACAATGGGTGTTGGGTGTTCTCTGTTTACTCCCGGAATGTCATTTCGTGATTGTGGGAGGATGTTTAGGGAAAGTTCGGGAATCACGGGGAAGCGTAAACCGTAATTTAGGTATGAATACCAGTAATTCGTGTACATGCGGGTTGGGAGTATTTGCTTATTTTTGCGATAAATTTAATTTTGAGTTGTATTTATGAGATTAATAAAAAGTTCAAGAAAGCGTATGGTACTATGGATTGTTCTGTCGATCGTGGTGGTTATGGCCATTGTCGGGATTGTTTTCGTGAATCAGCCAAGTTTCGGGAGAATTCCCCGGGGAGAACGGCTGGCAAGGATTGAACGTTCGCCGAATTACCGGGACGGGGCTTTCCGCAATATACATGAAACTCCTTTAATGACCTCGGACAAGGGGCGTTTACAGGGATTACTGGATTTCGTTTTTAAGGATAAGACCGGACTGCAACCGGACACGGCGTTGACCGTGGTGAAAACGGATTTACGGCAGATCAACCCGGAAGAGGACGTGCTGGTGTGGTTCGGACATTCATCTTATCTGGTTCAAGTGGATGGAAAACGGGTACTCGTGGACCCAGTGTTCTGCATGGCTTCCCCGGTTTCTTTTATTAATAAGCCGTTCAAGGGAACGGACGTTTATCATCCGGAGGATATGCCGGATATTGATTACCTTGTTATTTCCCATGATCATTGGGATCACCTGGATTATCATACCGTGCGGGCGTTGAAAGACCGGATCGGGAAGGTGATTTGCGGTTTGGGTGTCGGCGAGCATTTCGAGTCCTGGGGATTCGATAAGGAGCGTATTATCGAGTTGGACTGGGAGGATGAGGTTCGTTTAGATTCCGGCTTTGTCATGCATTGTCTGCCTGCCCGGCATTTTTCGGGGCGGGGACTTTCCGCCAATAAAACGCTGTGGGCCTCGTTCTTGCTTGAAACTCCTTCCCGGAAGATATATTTGGCAGGAGATGGTGGTTACGACACACATTTTGCCCGGATTGGGGATTGTTTTCCGGGTATAGATTTGGCCATTCTTGAAAACGGACAGTATAACGAGGGATGGAAGTATATCCACTTGATGCCTGATTACTTGACCCGGGCAGCCCTGGACCTGAAAGCGAAGAAGGTGATGACCGTGCATCATTCCAAGTACGCATTGGCCCATCATCGTTGGGACGAACCGTTACGGAACGAGATGAACATGGCAAAGAACGACTCGTTACACGTGTTGATTCCTGTCATTGGCGAGGTCGTGAGGTGGGGGGAATAGTTCTTTACAAGTTAAGGTATTCTCTAAGAGCGTCTATATAGTCTTCCAAAGCCTTCCTGCCCGTGTCGGTCAGTTGGCATGACGTGCGGGTCTTTTTCCCGACGAACTCTTTTTTCACTTGGATATACCCGGCAGTTTCGAGTTTTTCCAGTTGCACGCTTAGGTTCCCGGCAGTCGCATTCGTTTTCTCTTTCAAGTACACGAAATCCGCTGTCTCTACCGACAAGAGCAGGGAGACTATTGCCAGACGTAATTGAGAATGTAATAGCGGATCTAATTCTCTCATAGTTTTTCGGATTTATTGTTCAGAATATGTCCCGGTATGATCATCATGACAACAAATGACAGGCCAAAGTAGAGATTCCAGAGTATGGTGGCACTGTTATTTATCGTGTAACTCATCAGCATATATATGGCGAACACGAAACCCACAAACGGGAGGTAGAGCAAGCACTTCTCCCTGATGACCAATCCCGTGATTGCAGTCCCGATGCTTGCGTACAGGAGGCATAACGGGAGCATGAGCGTGAAATCACATCTTCCGACAATGAATGATAGAGCCAGCATGACCAGCACGGTTAACGAGAACAAGGTGCCTACTACTTGCCAGACTTTATTGACCATGCTGTCTGTGTAAGTGACGACGGTCGGGGTGTTCCTTTTTTCCTTGAACGCAAGGATAATTACCGGCAGGAACATGAGGAACCAGCCTGCCCACCACCAAGGGGCGTGGGTCATGCAGAGTGACGTGTAGATAATGATCGACAAGATGGCTGCCGTGTAGCCGTAGATGATGAAGTAATTCCCTTGATCTTTTGCGAGGTTCTTTCTGGTTGCTTGTATCATTTGAGAAATAAGTTCTAAACTTTCTTTCTCTGTAAACTTTTTTTCTTCCATGTTTGTTGCGTTTGGTGTTTGTAAAGTGGTTTGTTTTATAAACTATATTCTCAAAAAAAATAGCGCTATTCTTTTTGTTGATGCAAATATAAATCAGTTTATTTTATAAACCAAATGATTTAGTGAATTTTATTCCTTCACGTGGATATTATTTTTTATTTTTGCTTGTAAATATATTGGAGGACGGTATTATGGTAAAACAGGATTATCTCGTGCGCATGATTCAAGAAATTATTTCTGCAATCGCTAGGGCTATATTGAATAAGAAGAAGATTCGCCAGCAGGATCGGGACGAGTATGACTTGTTGACGCAGCAAATGTTGGGATTTCCCGTGAAGGAGCTGGCGACGATGGATGTGCAGGAACTGATTGACCGATATGCCAACGAGGAAGACAGGATTGGTAAGATTGAACTTGCGTCCGTGTACCTGTTGAGATTTTCGGAGGAAGTGGAGGATGATATTTTGTTGAAGTCGAAATTGCGTCAGGATGGGATTCGTTTGCTTAAATATGTTCAGCAGGAAGATACAAACTTTTCAATACAACGGGATTGTCTGATCCGGATGCTGGAAACGAATCAGTAAAATTTGGGGTGTCGTTTGGGAATATCGGGATAATGTTCTACTTTTATAACTTGTCATTTGGATTGATTGTATAGAAAAGGTCGTGGTTGAAGGAAAGTACAAAAATAAAAAGTAGAAGAAATGATACAAATTCAACATTATGAATCTCCTTGTGGAGAGCTGATTCTTGGCTCTTTCGAAGGTAAGCTTTGTTTGTGTGACTGGATGTTTGAAAAACGCAGGGCATCTATTGATAAACGGATTCAGAAAGCGCTAGGGGCCGATTACGAAGAGGGTGTTTCTGATGTGATCCGGAAAACAATCATCCAGCTTGACGAATATTTTGCTCGTCAGAGGAAAACGTTTGATATTCCGCTCGTCTTTACGGGAACGGAGTTCCAGAATTCGGTGTGGCAGGAGTTGCTGGATATACCATACGGCAAAACGGTGTCTTATGGCGAGTTGGCTAAAAAGTTGGGAAACCCGAAAGCTGTTCGTGCCGTGGCTGCAGCTAATGGTGCGAATCCTATTTCGATTTTTGTTCCTTGTCATCGGGTGATTGGGGGTAACCATAAATTGGTCGGTTACGGGGGAGGCTTGGAGGCTAAAAAGGGATTGCTGGATTTGGAGATGGGGGTGCAAAGTTTGTTGAATGGTATGCGGTAAAATCGTGCATAATAGCTATATTTGTGAAAATAGAGCTAGGGTCATGGAAAATATCATCGTAGAAAAAGTCTGGTTGACCGATACAGAGGTATGGATACGTACCACTGACTTTAGGGAAGCATGTGAAAGGTTTGCCGACTATCAAAGATTGAAGTTTACAACTCCAAAACAACGTGAAAATTTTCAAGTGGGTGATTTTGGTATTCGCTGGGAAGAACTAGATGAGGATTTAAGTTTTGAGGGATTTTTCCTTGAGAAAAAGTCTAATCCTTTATATGATTTGTTTATAGCTCACCCGGAGTTGAATGCTGCAGCTATAGCACGTCGTTTGGGTATGTCTCAAAGTTTATTTGCACATACCGATGAGGTGCCAGTAAACGGTTACCGATTCAGTAACCCAATTACCCAAGACTACACGACTTGACACGTGAAATGACGTCTATTAGACACTACGGTAAAAACCGGGTAACAAAAAAACGTGGGCATTTTGTTACTCGTTTAAATTTGACGTGTCAGGTTTTATCAGGTTCTCGCTTGATTTCTCAAATAAAAATCCCCGGCCATGATTAAACCGGGGACGCTTACAAGCAGGATGGTGGTACTAGTATCTATTCAGGAAATCCTTAACCCGTTTCAGGTTGCTGGGTTCACAATAAAGGTTTACCAGTTCTATCTTGTTGCTTGAAACGGATATACTTCCCGATTCTTCCAACCTGAAAACGACGTGATCTTTACCAAAACGCCATTCGCATACCTTGTCACCATTATCATTGAAAACTGACGGTTTATAGACGGTTTTAATGTAATCGTTAATGATTATACCATTCTCGGCCTGTATGAAGATTTGACCGCCTTGTTGCACGTGTACAAACACCCTATGTCCGCTAAAATTGTTGGCATAGAATGTCGTGGTTTCATCTTCATGGAGTTTCTCTAGGTAACACGGCCAATTTTTTAGATCCGTGTGCGTGTCTTTATTTTGCATTGAGTTAGGAATAAAAAAGCCCATTGTTTAGATGTCCTCGGTCACTCTAGTAAACCGTGTGAGCGTTTCCACCACCACCACCATACAACGGGCAAAATACGTTCATTACAACCGCTTTAGGCGGTCGCTAGAGTTTTCTTAGGAATGGCAAATCTAATTAATCATCTTTATGTAATCAAGATTGTGGGATTAAGTTGCCCGAAAAGTATAATAAAAATGTAATCGCAATAAAAAAGAGAGGTTATTTTAACCTCTCTAATTGCTTGATACTCAGCAGTCGGGATGACAGGATTTGAACCTGCGACAACACGCCCCCCAGACGTGGACTCTACCGGGCTGAGCTACATCCCGAAATGCGGATGCAAATGTAGTAAAAAATTTTGGAATGAAACAAGGAGTTGAAAGAAAAATCTGATGATTGTTTGTGCTTTTTGACTTAGATTGCAGGTTTTCATGGGTTTGGGGAATGAGAATACGGGGATATGGAGTAAAAAAAATTGGATAAACCATTTTTTTAGGTAACTTTGCAATCCATTACGTGAAATTGTATTGTAAATTAAAAGAAAGGAATTGTCTATGTCAACAGAAAATGCTATAGAAAGAGTTAAATGCTTGATTATAGGGTCAGGGCCTGCTGGGTATACGGCAGCGATATACGCATCGAGAGCTAATTTGAATCCGGTGTTGTACACGGGAATGCAAATGGGTGGTCAGTTGACCACGACCACGGAAGTGGAAAACTTCCCGGGATACCCGGAAGGCGTGACCGGTCCGGTGATGATGGAAGATATGAGAAAACAAGCGGAACGTTTCGGAACGGATATTCGTTTCGGGATCGCGACGGATGTTGACTTTTCCGGTCATCCTCACAAGGTTACGATCGACGGGGAGAAGGTGATCGAGGCGGATGCCGTGATTATTGCAACGGGTGCAACTGCCAAGTACTTGGGTCTGCCTTCAGAAGAGGCATTCCGCGGGGCTGGTGTTAGTGCTTGTGCAACTTGCGACGGATTCTTCTATCGCGGAAAAGACGTGGCTGTTGTAGGTGGTGGAGATACCGCTTGCGAGGAGGCTACTTATTTGGCCGGGTTGTGTCGTAAAGTATATTTGATTGTTCGTAAGAACTATTTGAGAGCATCGAAGGCTATGCAGGAACGTGTGTTCAGAACGGAAAACATTGAAGTATTGTTCGAGCATAACACGTTGGAATTGTTTGGGTCAGACATGGGAGTTGAGGGCGCTCGTTTGGTGTACAAGAAGGGAACCCCGGAAGAGGCAACCAAGGAGATTAAGATTGACGGGTTCTTCCTGGCTATCGGGCATACTCCGAATACAGAAGTGTTCAAAAAATATATCGAAGTCGACGAGCAAGGGTATATCATTACCGAAGGTAAGTCTTGCAAGACGAATGTACCGGGTGTGTTTGCCGCAGGAGACGTGATGGACCCGACTTATCGTCAGGGAATTGCTGCTGCCGGAACCGGTTGCCGTGCTGCTATTGATGCGGAACGTTACATCGGAGAATTACACGCGTAAGTGATTTTCTCTCGAAGAAAACTTTTTTGAAATAAAATAAAAGCTGTTTGAAGGTGTCTTTGAACAGCTTTTTCCATTAAAATGATGAATGATGATGAGATACTGCTTTGTTTGTTTGCTGTTGGTAATCGTTTCTTTCGGGCGAGTGAATGCACAGGAAAATCGTAATGGTTTTCGATTGGACACGATCTATAAATCCGGGGCAAAACGCCAAGTGGTGAGAGCTCCCGTGAAAAAGAGTGTCCCCTTGAAATCGTCCGTGTCCCGGAAAGCGGGAAAATGGACATTAAGCGGCTCTTGTGGGATGTCCTTCGGGGATTATACCAGTATTGATGTTTCTCCCCAGATCGGGTATCGCTGGAACGAGTTCTTCTCGGCGGGAGGAGGGGTAAGTTACAATTATCACCATTCTTCCAATCGTTATGATATGAATTATCTCGGGATAAACGTGTTCGGGCGGGTGAACCCGGTGCGGTATATTGCTCTCCAAATCCAGCCGGAACTGAAGGGAAGTTGGGGAAAATCGTATGAGAAGAAGATTGACTTCCGTTATGTCCCTACGATGCTCGTGGGGGGAGGTGGAGTTATTCCCACCGGAACAGGCTCTATTTCCGTGATGTTTTATTATGACGTGATACAGGATAAGTATTCTCCTTACGGGAAAAATTGGGTCTGTTCCGTGGGGTATTCCTTTAATCTTTGATTATTTTATCGTGACCATCGTGGCCCCGTAACCATATTGCTTGAAAGAGGCGTCCTGATGGTTGAAACGTTTGTATTTGGTTTGAAGTTCCCAAAGGATACGTTGCCTTAATACTCCGTCTCCTTTGCCGTGTATGAACACGATCTTTTGGCCCCGGCGGAGTTTGTATTGTTCCAGTGTTTTGTGGAACACGTCCATCTGGTAGTCCAGCATATCCTTGTTTTCCATGCCTGTCGTGTCGTCGAGTAGCTTGTCAATGTGCAAGTCGATCTCGATGATGTTGCTACTGGATTGTTTGGGAGTTTCCTTGTGGGGCGTGTCTTCCGTTTTATGAGGTGTTTTTTGTAAAAATTGTTCCGGAATGGTTTCCAAGCCTTCTTCTTTGACGATGGATTCTTTGTCCAGCGGTCGGAGTAGTGAGGTGGAATTAAACCAGCGGGTATGTTTGTAAGCTCCCGCTTTACACAAGTTTACCGGGGTGACCTTGATTTGCGTGTCGATGGCGTTTTTCAGTACGTGAACGCCTTTCTGGTAGAACACGGATTGCACGTGTATCGATTTAATCGTGTCGATTTCTTTGAGCAAGTAATTGCCGATCAGGTATGTCGTGTTCGGGTTGCAGTTGCCTGCCGTAATCCCGGTGTACTTTTCCCCGTCATGAAACGAGATGGAATAAAGACTGGTTTGAGTGGTATCGTTCACGAAATAAATATCGAACCGACTTTCTGTCAGGTTGTTGAAATTTTCGGGGACGAATGCGATGTAAAGGGTATCGGCCGATTCCATGACCACGTTTTTCTGTCCGGATGCGGATGTGGCGGAAACCGTTTTTGTCGTGTTACTGTCGGAATGAATGACCACTAGGTTATTCACGGATGCGGGAATTTCGAACCCGTATTCGTCACAATACACGTTCACGGTGTTGTTGTCAATGATGCCGGTAACTTTACCCTCTAGCTTGTCTGATATAAATCGTACAATGTCGCCTATTCTTATATTCATGTCGTCTTCTGTTTTATTGTTAGGCAAAAATAGTGTTTTTTTCATTTGAAAATATTAATTTAGCCAGCCGATTGGTGAGTTAAAAACTAAAAGTTAAAAGCTAAAAGGGGAAAAGATAGAGGCTAAATTGATGATTATTAGTTGATTCGTGGGGAATGGCAATAATAAAATGAAGTAAAAGATAATATAATGACATTACAAGAATTTCAACAATCAATTAGGGAAGGGATTCCGGCAGAGTTGCCGGCTCCGAAGGCTTACGAGCCGGAGATTAACCATGCCCCTAAAAGGAAAGACATCCTGACGAAAGAAGAAAAGAAACTGGCGATACGTAACGCTTTACGTTATTTTGACCCGAAACACCATGCCGTGTTGGCCCCGGAGTTTGCCGAGGAGTTGGAGAAATACGGGCGTATTTACATGTATCGTTTCCGTCCGGATTACAAGATGTATGCTCATAATATCAATGATTATCCTCACAAGAGCCTGCAAGCGGCGGGTATCATGCTGATGATGAATAATAATCTGGATTATGCCGTGGCTCAACATCCTCACGAGTTGATTACTTACGGGGGAAACGGGGCGGTGTTCCAGAACTGGGCTCAGTATCGTCTGGCAATGAAGTATTTGTCGGAAATGACCGACGAACAGACGTTGGTATTATATTCCGGTCACCCGATGGGATTGTTCCCGTCGCATAAGGATGCTCCGCGTGTAGTGGTTACGAACGGTATGGTAATCCCGAATTATTCCAAACCGGATGATTGGGAACGTTTTAACGCTTTGGGTGTTTCCCAGTACGGGCAGATGACTGCAGGCTCGTTCATGTATATCGGTCCGCAGGGAATTGTTCACGGAACCACGATTACCGTGTTGAATGCCGGGCGTAAGATTTCCAAACATGGAGAAGGATTAGCCGGAAAATTGTTTATCACCGCGGGATTAGGTGGTATGTCGGGTGCGCAGCCGAAAGCCGGGAATATTGCCGGATGTATCAGTATTACAGCCGAGATTAACCCGAAAGCCACGCATACCCGTCACTCTCAAGGATGGGTGGATGAGGTGATTGATGATTTGGATAAACTGGTGGAACGGGTGAAAGTGGCTCGTGAGAAGAAAGAGACTGTTTCCATTGCTTACCAGGGGAACGTGGTGGACGTGTGGGAACGTTTCGCGGAGGGTGATGTGCCTGTTGAACTGGGATCAGACCAGACGTCATTGCATAACCCGTGGGCCGGTGGTTACTATCCCGTGGGCGTGAGTTTCGAGGAGTCCAAGCGGATGATGGCCGAAGAACCGGAGTTATTCAAGCAAAAGGTACAAGAATCTTTGCGTCGTCACGTGGCTGCTATTAACAAGTGCGTGGCACGTTTCAATACTTATTTCTTTGATTACGGTAACGCATTCCTGTTGGAGTCTTCCCGTGCGGGTGCTGACATCATGAAACCGAACGGTGATTTCAAATACCCGTCATACGTGCAGGACATTATGGGACCGATGTGTTTTGACTACGGTTTTGGTCCGTTCCGTTGGGTATGTTCCAGTGGTGACCCGAAGGATTTGGCGAAGACGGATGAGATTGCAGCTCGCGTGTTAGAGGAAATCAAGACACATTCTCCGAAAGAGATTCAACAACAGATGGATGATAATATCCGTTGGATCAAGGCTGCTATGGAGAATCACCTGGTCGTTGGGTCGCAAGCCCGGATCTTGTATGCCGATGCTGAAGGTCGTATTAAGATTGCCGAGGCGTTTAACAAGGCTATCGCTGCCGGGGAAATTTCTGCTCCCGTGATTTTAGGACGTGATCATCATGACGTTTCCGGTACGGATTCTCCTTATCGAGAGACTTCAAATATATATGACGGATCTCGTTTCACGGCCGACATGGCTATCCAGAACGTGATCGGGGATTCTTTCCGCGGTGCGACTTGGGTATCTATCCACAATGGTGGTGGCGTAGGTTGGGGAGAAGTTATTAACGGTGGTTTCGGAATGATGCTTGACGGTTCTGCCGATAGCGACAGACGTTTGAAGAATATGTTATTCTGGGACGTGAATAATGGAATCTCCCGTCGTAGCTGGGCTCGTAACGAGGGGGCTGTTTTTGCCATTAAACGTGCCATGGAAGCAAACCCGAATTTGAAGGTGACGTTACCGAATTTTGCCGATGACCAGTTGATCGAGTCATTGTTTTAAATAAAATATTTTTGATGTGCGGGGAGTGCTTTTAGGAGTATTCCCCGTTTTTTATTCCTCTTCTTCTAGGGTAAAGAGTATTACTTGCATTGTAGTTGTGCCGTGGTCTCGTTAGTAAGTCAACGGGAAGTCAACGGGAAGTCAACGGGAAGTTAACCGGAAGTCAACGGAAAGTTGACGTGCCGGAGGCGTGAATATGTACTTGATTTTATTTTGAAATAGAATCAATATATTAACGAGACACGCTTACGATTCCGGTGAGAGTACGGAGCGAGTTACTTGAACAGGGTCGTGAATTTCGTGGGAACGGGGGTCTCGAATTTCATTTCCTTTCCCGTGACGGGATGGATAAAAGTGAGCTTGAAAGCGTGTAAGGCCAAGCGGTGCAAGGGGTTTTTCGTGGCCCCGTATTTGGGGTCTCCGGTAACGGGATGTCCGATTTCCTGCATGTGTACCCTAATTTGGTTTTTGCGTCCGGTTTCCAATTCAAGTTCCACGAGTGAGAATTGCCGGTTCGATTTTAAGGTCGTGTAGTTCGTGATGGCCAATTTCCCGTCTTGTGAAGAGGTGGAGTGGACGATCAGAGCTTTGTTCTCGCTGATGTAGGATTTCACCTGTCCTTGTTCCGGTTGCGGGCATCCCTCGATGACGGCGACATATTTCCGTTCTCGGATCATTTCGTTCCAGTTTTTTTGTAGGATTTCTTGAACTTTTTTGTTTTTGGCAAACATCATGACACCGGAGGTTTCTTTGTCTAGGCGATGCAGGATAAAGATATGGTTCCGGGGATCTTTGTTTTTCACGTAGTTGTTCAGTATATAATAGGCTGTTTTGGTTTTATCCCGCTCTGTTCCCATGGAGAGTAACCCGCTTGCCTTTTCCACGACAATCAGGTGTTCGTCCTCATGCAGGATGTTGAGCATGGGGTGATGGAAAGGAGCCGCATTTTTGTTCATCCCGACGGTTACCGTGTCCCCGGGTTTGAGTGGCGTGTCGAATTGTGTGGTGACACGGTTGTTCACTTGCACGAGTTTGTGGGCGAGGAATGATTTCACGGCTGTCCTGCTTTGGTCATGTAAAGCTTGTAACAGGAAAGGCATTAACGTGTTTTCTTCTTGTACTTCGAAACTACGGCTACGCGGGGCTTTGGCACGGGGTGAATTCTGGGGTCTCATGGGTTTATTTGTTTAATTGGGGACAAAGGTAATAAAAGTAAGGACGTAATTCGCGGGTTTATGCGAAAATAGACACTTGTTATTGGGGTGTGTTGCGGAATTAGAGGCGATTTATTGGAACTTGGGCTTACACTTTGCTGTAAATTAATATTTAGGAATTTATTCCAAATATTATTAACCAACAAATGATCGATTATGAGTAACAAATTATTATTACTGTTGATTTTAGGAGTCGTGTTTTTTTCCGCTTGCAGCGATGATGACAAGGACCCGAATTATGACGGGACATATAAAGATTCGGGATTGGAGTTGTCAAGGGACGGGATGGTATTGAGTGGAAAGAGTGTCGCTTTATCAGGTAACACGCTAACCTTGGGTAACGTGATTCCGGGAGAACCGGCATTGGCGATTCCCGTGACGATCACGGGAAATGTAGTGGAAGGTACGAGCAGTAATGATTTCCGGGAAGTGAAGGTTTCCGGGAAAATTGAAGGAGGAAAAATGAACCTGACTCTTGCGGTAAAGAATAAGGCCACGGATATTGAGGGAACTTGGGCGGTAGGAAATCTGGATGCAGGCATTATGGCCACACATTTTACTTTCACGACAGATAAGGAAAAGGTGAAATACGGGGAGACCGAGGTCGCTCCGGAGAACGTGATAGGGTTTGTGAATGGTATATTTGGATGGATGTTACCCACCTTTCTAAAGGATATAACATTCACGAGTGATGGCAATATTACAGCCTCTTACAATAGTGATATGGCGAATCCGCAATATGCAACGTCTCCTAAAGGCATGGCCTTTTATAATTTGGTGGGAGGAAAGTTGTATATCTCTGCAAATATTGCAGGTATCGTGGAGGATATCGGGCGTAGTACTTCTGATCCATTGACAGAGATCATGGTCGTGCTGGAACAGGGTATTCCTTTTGAGGTCACGAAAGATACGGAAAAAGAGACAATGGATGTCTATATGACCCGGGAGACGTTATTACCATTTATGTCTTTGCTTCCTATGTTGGGAGAGGTTATGCCTGAAGAATTCCAGAGTTACGCTGGATTTATCACGGATTTGGGACCGATTATCCAGGAAGGGAAAACGGCGGAACTGGGATTGGTGTTGACGCAAAAGAAAACCGCTGAATAGCAATATTGTACAAGACGATTTAGAGAGTTATGTTGCATATGGTGATGTGACTCTCTTTTTGTGGAAAATGATTTATATGGAATATTCTTTATATAGGTAGAGTGGAGTTATTATAAATAGTTAAATGAAATGTTATGAAGAACAAGTTTTTATTATTAATGGTTTTAGGAATTGTATTTTTTGCTAGTTGTAGCGATAGTGACAATAAAGACACGCCGAAAGATTTTAACGGGATTTATTCTACAACGAGTACGGATCGGGTGTTAGATTTGAAGTATAGTAACGCTGTATTTATCGGGAAATCTGTTGATTTTAATTCTGCGGATGGAAAGAGTGCAACCTTGAAGTTGCAAGGGGTTGTCCCGGGAGAGAGTGAAACTGTATTTTCTAGTGTCCCATTGGTTTCTAGTAGCGGAATCTATACTTTTTCCTCTGTGAATGAAGATGCTGTACGGAAAGTGACGTTGGAAGGATCTATTGAAAAAGGGAAGTTAACCGTGAAAGTTGATGTGGCGTTTGTACAGAACGATTTGATGAAGAAGTGGGATTTTTCAACTGTAAATATGGTGTGGAAACCTACCAATTACGTGTTGTTTGAAGTTGATTTAGGTGGGATATTTGGAAAACAAAAGGTCCAGACAGGGTTAGTGACATTGTTCGCTCCTTCTATGTTAGCGCAAATGTTGAAAAGCTATTTGCAGGATGTGTCTTTTAGAAATGATGGAAATATCGTGGCAACTTATAATGCGGCGGAAAGCACGGAAGAAATCACAGAACCAGTGGCGAATTGGCAGAGTTCTCCGTTGAATTTGGTTCAATATCGTGTAAAAGATGATATTTGTTATGTATTCTTGAACATGGATATGATCATGAGACAAGTGGGAATTGATCAAGAAGGACGTGCAACAGGAACAGATCAGATGCTCGTGGCTCTTGAACAACTTTTGACAAATGGAATTCCTGTTCATTTTAAAAAGACGGTGGGAGAAGATGCTAAAGATGAGTTGTATGTTTATGTGGATGAAGTGTTGATCAAGCAATTAGGAACTCTTCTTCCCATGCTTGAAACTTTAATCCCAGAAGATATGACAATTGATATTCCCATTTTGACTAAAACGGTTGCTGTACCCGTTAAAACAATCTTAGAGAATTTACCGGGGGCGTTAGAAGCAACAACAGAGATGCAGGTGGGATTGCAATTCAAGGGAGCGGAGTAGTTTGAGAGTAGATTTGTTGAATGATCCGAGAGGCTTATCTCTCGGATTTTTTGTAAGAGGATTAGGGAAAAATGTTAAAATGAGTATACTGAAAATATTATAATTTGAAAATTAACCAATATGGCTTGATTTTTGTTATATAAAGTAAATTAAAATTTAACAAGAAGGTTATAAACAATCGGTAATTTAAGTATGATGAAAAACAAGTTTTTATTTTTAATGATTTTGGGATGGGCATTTTTTGCTAGTTGTAGTGATGATGACAAGGATCCCTTCAAAAATTATTCGGCAGATTATAGTGGGGATAAATTAGCTCTCAAATTGAATGGTAAAGAGTTTTCCGGTACATCTGTTTCCTTTAATTCAATAAATAAGAAAAATGCGACACTTACGTTGAATGGATTGATTCCCGGAGAATCAGCTTTAGAGGTAAAGAATTTGGCTGTTGAGGAGTTGACTGGGAATGATTATACTTTTGCAGGTGAGAACAAGAATGATGATCGGATCGTGTCAGTAGAAGGTTCTGTGAAGTCTGGTGTGTTGAATTTGAATACCAGTTTTAAGGTAACTTCTAAAGTTGTTGGAAAATGGCATATGACTGAACCTAAAATGAATGAAAACACTTATGAATGGGAATATTCTCCATTAGTATTGAATATTGATACAGATGTAGAGTCGTTAACATTTCCTTTAGTGATAGAAGATGATCCTAATTTTTCTTATTCACTTCCTATGAAAGATCAAATTGAGGAAGATGGTTCTATAAATCCTGGCTTTCCAACTCTTGCAAAAACGATTTTTGGGATGATGATTCCTAATTTATTAAAATCTATTGAATTAAAGGAAAATGGGAATCTGGTAGCCACTTATATACCACTAAATCTATCCAATGATGCTGAAGAAGATTCACAGCTATTAGTGACAGAAGAGGGGTTGGTGCGTTATAATGTGAAAGATGGACAAATTTATTTGTTGATAGATATTGCTTCTTTGGTCGATATGAATTCTTTTAATGGAAGAAGTGACAACACGAATGATGCTCTTATGACGATGCTTACAATAGGAATTCCGCTAAAATTAGACGTGAATGATAGTAAATTAATTGTTTCCGTTGATAAAGATATGATGATGCCATTTATGGCATATGCTAGTGTCTTGAAAGGAATGGTTGAAAATATGGAGACGATACCTCTTTTTGGAACTTTAGTAATTACCTCTACTTCCTTACAAAAATTTATTGATGATATAGTGGTATTGGTGACGACAGCTAGAAGTATGGAATTAGGATTGGATTTAGTTCCTTATGTGGAAGAATACCAACCTCAAGCATCGTTGTCATTATCGGAAGCTATTGAAAAAACAGTTATCCAATTTGAAAAATAATGGATACCATATCCCTATATAGTTGTTGATATTGTTTTTGAGAAGATAATGTAGTTGTGATATAACTAATAAAACGAACTTGACAGCATTAGTCAAGTTCGTTTTATTGGTTATTTAGTGATTGATTTGCTGATTATTATGTTTTTCACTTTCTTTTCGAATGTTAAAAAACACCTTTGAGAGGCCAATTTGTACTTGTTTTAATATTTTTGGCTTAATTTTTGTTATGTAATTGAAATCAAAATTCAAGAAGAAGGTTATAAATAATCGGTAATTTAATTATGATGAAAAACAAGTTTTTATTTTTAATGATTTTAGGGTTGGCTTTCTTTGCCAGCTGTAGTGATGATGACAAAGATCCCTTTAAAAATTACTCGGCAGATTTTAGTGGGGATAAATTAGCTCTAAAATTGAATGGAAAAGAATTTTCTGGAATGTCGGTTTCCTTTAATTCAAAGAACAAGAAAAATGCAACGCTGACATTAAATGCTTTGATTCCTGGGGAACCTGTTTTAGAATTGACAAATTTAGTTGTTGAAGAGTTGTCAGGTGATGATTATACTTTTATTGGTGAGAATAAAAACGATGATCGAACTGTGTCTGTAGAAGGTTCTGTGAAATCAGGCGTATTGAGTTTAAATACCAATTTTAAGGTGACTTCAAAAGTTGTGGGGAAATGGATGTTAGGAGGTATATCTGAGCTTGATAATGTTTCTGATGAAGTTAGTTTATCACCATTACATTTTGAACTATCTACAAGTACAGTAGAAACGGTTACATTACCAGTAATGTTGTTTGGGGGAGAATATGATGAAAATAATAATCCAATTTATAATACTCCTTTTGTATTAAGTATTGATGATGCAAATGGAAATGGATTTGTTCCATTTGTACAAAATATTGTAAAGATGTTGCTGCCTCAATATTTATATAGTATTGAGTTGAAAGAGAACGGAAGTTTAATTGCAATTTATAAGGGAATAAATGAAGATTCTGATGAACCTTTGGTTTTAGAAGAGGGGATGGTTCGTTATAATGTTGTAAATGGACAAATTTATTTGGTAATAGACATTACTTCTTTATTGGGGAGAAGTACAGAAAGTTCTTTTAATATAGAAGAAATGCTTAGCAATGGAATTCCATTAAAATTACAAATAGAAGAGGGTTTGTTGAGAGCTTATGTTGATAAGGATATGATGGTTCCTTTTATGCAATTTATGCCTATAGTTAAAGGTTTGGTTGCAGATATGGAACCTGTAAATATCATTGTCGGTGAAATAAAAGCAGAATATGTAGTTAAATTTTTGGATGATATATCTTATTTAATTACAACGGCAGATAAAGTGGAATTAGGATTGAATTTAGTTCCTTATGTAGAGGTTCCTGCTGTAAATTCACAATCTTTCTCAAAAATGTTTGGGAATACTGTGATGAAATTTGCAAGATAATTTTGAGGAACATTACATAGATCAGTATTATTTTATTGGATTTAGATGAGATAATATTGTTTATGCTGTAATTTGGATTAAATATTATAAACGAGCTTGCCTAGATTATGGCGGGCTCGTTTTGTTTTGGATGTGCTTTTTTTGAAATTATTCATTCTTTCCTTGTAAAAAGGAAAGACGTGATAGATTAAGGTGAGTTCGATATAATAAAGCATATTTGCCCATCCGTTAGGAAAAAGATCGTGTAAAAATGGGAATATATCGGTGTTTTTTAGTTTCTTGCACGAGATGATGTGATTATTTCGAAGAGATGGATTCCGCCGTCTTGGAAGTGCCGGAATAGGTGATGTGTCATCTTTTAACTTTGGGTTTTTATCTTTCCTGCTACCCCCTCTAACTCCCCCTTGCACAGGGAGAGGACACGCTACATTGAAACATTGGAGTGCGTCCTCGCAACGGTTTCTTCTTTCGTGTAATGTTATGTTTCTATTATTCAGAGATATAAATTTGTTTTTATATCGAACTCTCGTTAAATTAGCTAAGTTGCAGTAATATTAAGTAAGTGCAAATTTTGTACTTGCTGGTTGACTTTATATTAGTAAAAATTGTACAAAGTATTTGGATAATCAAATTCCTTTTATACATTTGCAGAACGAAAAAGACAAAATATGAATAGTACATTACATCATATGCATCATCATTGCCATCACTGTATTCAGGTGAGATGATGCTGTTGTGCTGTAATTTGAAATAAAAAGTATAAACGAGCTCGCCTGGATTCAGGCGGGCTCGTTTTGTTTTTTTCGATACCATAGATGCCTTCCCGGATTCAGAGCGACGATAAAATCAGATAGAAATGGTGAAATTAAAAGTCGCGATTCAAAAATCAGGTCGATTGAACGAGGACACGCTCGAATTGTTGAAAGAGTGTGGGATTTGTATTAATAACGGAAAAGATCAGTTAATGGCACAAGCCTCTAATTTCCCGTTGGAGGTGTTGTATTTACGAAATTCGGATATACCTCATTACGTGGAGGATGGAATTGTTGATGTGGCGATTATCGGGGAGAATACGGTGATCGAGAAAAGGGCAAATGTATTGAATTTGTTGGATTTAGGTTTTTCGGGTTGCCGGGTTTCTATTGCTATTCCTAAATCGGAGGAATTTACCGGGTTAGATTGGTTGCAGGGAAAACGGATTGCTACTTCCTATCCCAACACGTTGAATGATTTTTTAGTACAAAATAAGATTCAGGCAGAGACGCACGTGATCACGGGGTCGGTGGAGATCGCTCCCGGTATCGGATTAGCTGATGCGATTTGTGACATCGTGAGTTCCGGGAGTACACTTTTTAAGAACGGGTTGACGGAGGTCTACACGTTGTTTAAGTCTACGGCTGTTTTGGTGGCTAACCCGAAGTTGGATGAAGAGAAACTACAGTTGGTGGAACAATTGATATTCAGAATGAAGGCGGTATTGGCTGCCAAGTGTAACAAGTATATCCTGTTGAATGCTCCCGAAGAGAAATTACAAGAGATTTGCGATATACTTCCGGGAGTGAAAAGCCCGACAATTATGCCGTTGGAAATGAAAGGATGGTTTTCTCTACATTCGGTGGTGAACGAGAATAAGTTTTGGGAGTCTATCGGGGCGTTGAAAGCGGCGGGTGCGGAAGGGATTTTGGTGGTACCAATTGAAAAGATGATAGAGTGATGTTGAATTTTAGATTTTAGATTTTAGATTCCAGCCGCACGGGCGATCGCTTTTGAGTGAGGTTACAGGTTTTATGAATAGATTAATTTATGATTATGAATAAGATATTATATCCAAGGAAGGAAGAGTGGATGAAAATATTGGAGCGTCCAGAGAATCGTGGTGAAGATTTGGACAAAGTGTGTAAAGCGGTGTTTGATGAGGTGAAGAGGGATGGAGACGAGGCATTGAAGAAGTACACGTGGTATTTTGATCGGGTAAAGCTAGAATGTTTCGAGGTGACGGAGAATGAGTTTCAAAGGGCAGAAAGGGACGTGAATGCGGAATTGAAGGAGGCGATAAGGGTTGCAAAAGGGAATATCGAGGAGTTTCACAAGATTCAGATTCCAGAGAAGTGTGAATACGTGAATGAACGGGGATTCCGATGCTGGCAGGAAGGTCGGGCGATAGATCGGGTGGGATTGTATGTTCCGGGTGGGAGCGCTCCCCTGTTTTCAACTGTATTGATGTTGGCGGTTCCGGCGAAGTTGGCCGGGTGCCGGGAGGTGGTGATCTGTACGCCGCCGGGAAGGGATGGCCGGGTGAATCCGGCTATTTTGTGGACGGCCCGGTTATGTGGAGTAACCCGTGTTTTTAAAGTGGGAGGGATTCAAGCGATTGCTGCATTGGCATTAGGGACGAAGAGCGTGGGACGGGTGGATAAGATTTTTGGACCGGGAAATCGTTTTGTGACGGCGGCAAAACAATGGGTCGGGCGTTATGGTGTGGCAATAGATATGCCCGCGGGACCTTCGGAGTTAATGGTGGTGGCAGATGAATCGGCACGGGCGACATTCGTGGCGGCAGATTTGTTGTCGCAGGCGGAACACGGGCCGGATAGTCAGGTGTTTCTGGTGACTTGCGATGAATCATTGATTGATCGTGTAGAAGAAGAGTTGAACAAACAATTGAATCGGATTCCTCGGAAGGCAATTGCAGAGGTGGCACTGAGAAATTCTAAATATATTGTTTTGCGTTCCCGGGAAAAGTGCGTGGAGCTGGTGAATTGCTATGCCCCGGAGCATTTGATGTTGTGCGTGAAGGATTATCTGGATTGGGTGCCGGAAATTCGGAATGCGGGTTCTGTCTTCTTGGGACACTATTCCCCGGAAAGTGCGGGAGATTATGCGTCGGGGACGAATCACACCTTACCCACGAACGGGTATGCCCGTGCGTATAGCGGGGTGAACATGGATGCCTTTATGAAAAAGATAACTTTCCAAGAGATCATGCCGGAAGGTTTGGCTTATTTGGGAAAAACGATCGAGATAATGGCGGATAACGAGAAGTTGGAGGCACATGGGAATGCGGTAAGAGTTAGGAATGTAGAATCTAAATTTAGAATTTAGGATGAAGGAATTTGGAGATATAGTAAGGGAGAATGTAAAGGGGTTACAGGCGTATTCCTGCGCTCGTGCGGAATTCGAGGGGACGAATGTGACATTGCTGGATGCGAACGAGAACCCGTTCGCGTCGGAATATAATCGTTATCCAGATCCGTTTCAGTGGGAATTGAAGCGAGAGATCGGTAGATTGAAGAGGGTAGAGGTTTCCCGGTTGGTATTGGGAAATGGGAGTGACGAGTTGATTGATATGTTGATCCGGACGGTTTGTACGCCCCGACGGGATAATATGCTCGTTTTTTCACCGGGCTATTCGATGTACGAGGTAAGTGGACGAGTGAATGACGTGGAGGTGAGGTGTTTGGAGTTGGACGGGGAGTTCCAGCCGGAGTGGAACACTTTGTTTGATAGCGTGGATCGGTTTACGAAAATGATTTTCTTTTGTACACCGAATAATCCGGTGGGGAACGTAATTCCTTTAGAACGTATTCGGGAAGTGGCGTCTCGTTTTGATGGAATTGTCGTGGTAGATGAGGCGTATATCGATTTTACCGATATGCCGTCGGCTGTTGTTTTACAGGAGGATTGCCGGAATGTTGTCGTGTTGCAAACTCTGTCCAAGGCTTGGGGGCTTGCCGGGTTACGGGTAGGAATTTGTATGGCGGACCCGGAACTGGTGATTTATTTAAACAAAGTGAAACCGCCTTATAATATCGGTTCATTGACTCAACGGCGAGCTTTGGATGCTTTGCGGAATGAGGCTGATTTTTTGGAGAAGGTGGAGGCGATCAAGCGGGAAAGAAAAAGGGTTATCGGTTTCTTGCGGAATTTATCTTGGTTGGAGGTTGTCTGTGATTCGGAGGCCAACTTCGTGTTGATTCGTTGTGAGCGTTTTCGGGAGTTGTATGAATATTTGGTGGAAGGTGGCGTTATTGTTCGGGTACGGCATATCCCGCCCCGGTTGAGTTGCGGGTTACGGATAACCATCGGGACACGGGAAGAGAATGATTTGTTGATCGAGCGATTAAAGAAATTCGGTGATTTATGAAGAAGATATTATTTATAGATCGTGACGGTACGATTATACAGGAGCCACCGGTTGATTACCAAGTGGATAGTATGGAGAAACTGGCCTTTGTTCGGGGGGTTATTGGAGCCTTACGGGAGATTGTTCGGGAGACGGATTATCGGTTGGTTATGGTGAGTAATCAGGATGGTTTGGGGACTGAACGGTTTCCGATGGATACTTTTTTGCCACCACATGAATTTATGTTGAAGACGTTGGCAGGCGAGGGAATTGTTTTTGACGAGATACTGATTGATGGGAGTATGCCGGGGGATGGTTCTCCCCGGAGGAAACCGGGGATCGGTATGGTCGAAAAGTATTTGAATGAATTGTTGGATCGGGAGAACTCTTACGTGATTGGCGATCGGTTGACGGATATGCAGTTGGCGGCTAATATGGGGATTCGGGGAATATTGCTGGGAAAAGAGGAGATGGAGTGTTTACCTATTGTTTTAACCACGGATTCTTGGAGAAAGGTCGTGCGTTTTCTGAAACAGGGAAGTCGACAGGCGGTGCAAGTGAGGAAAACGGCAGAAACGGCGGTTCGGATTGCGTTAGATTTGAATGGAACGGGGCAGGGCGAGGTGAAGACGGGAATTGCTTTTTTTGATCACATGCTGGAACAGATTGTCCGGCACGGGGAAATGGATTTGGTGGTTTCCGTGGAGGGGGATTTACAGGTGGATGAACATCACACGATCGAAGACACGGCTATCGTGTTGGGACAATGTTTCTCGGAGGCATTAGGAGGTAAGAAAGGGATCGGACGATATGGTTTTGCTTTGCCGATGGATGAGGCGAGGGCAGAGGTGTTGCTGGATTTGGGAGGGCGGAGTTGGTTGGAGTGGAATGTCGTGTTTAACCGGGAGTACGTGGGAGATTTTCCCACGGAGATGACCAAGCATTTTTTTGCCTCGTTTTGTCAAGGGGCTAAATGTAATTTGCACGTGGCTGCGAAAGGTGAGAACACGCATCACGTGATAGAAGCTATTTTTAAAGCGTTTGCCCGTAGTTTGAGGATGGCCGTCCGACAAGAGGCCGGAGGAAGAATCCCATCGACGAAGGGGAGAATGGATTAATTTTAGATTTGGTGATTTTAGATTGAAGGGGGTATCCCAAAAGTCATTTTATTAAAATAAACTCCTCCGTCACTTCGTGCCACCTCCTCTATAAACAGAGGAGGAGCTGGTGACTCTTCCCGAAGACAGGGAGTATTTCAACTCTCCCTCTGTTTATAGAGGGAGTACCCCGAAGGGGGGAGGGAGTTTGAAAAATGACTTTGGGAATAGCCTCGGAAGAATTGGATTATGATATTTTTTTATTGAAATGAGTAAAATAGTAATTATAGAGTACGGGGCGGGAAATTTGTTTTCGGTGAGGGTTGCGATAGAGAGGTTGGGGTATGAGGTGGTTTGTAGTGCTGATCCACGGGTGGTACGGGAGGCTGATAAGGTGATCTTTCCGGGAGTAGGGCAAGCTGCCGCGGCCATGAGACAATTGAAAGAAAGCGGGATGGATCGGGTGATTCCGGAATTGAAGGTTCCCGTGTTGGGGATATGTTTGGGGATGCAGTTGATGTGCGCCTATTCGGAAGAGGGGGGGACGGAGGGGTTGGGAATATTCCCGATGCGGGTGGAAGAATTCGGGAGATGTGGTAAGGTTCCTCATATGGGATGGAATGAGATTCGGGGGCTGAAATCCGGGTTGTTTGACGGGGTTGTCGAGGGGGAGATGGTGTATTTCGTACATTCGTATTGCGTGCCTGTTGGAGAGTATTCCATTGCCACGTGTGATTATCAGATAGCTTTTTCCGCGGCGATTCGGAAAGGGAATTTCTGGGGATGTCAGTTCCACCCGGAGAAGTCGGCCGGGGTTGGGGAAAAGATAATTGAAAACTTTTTAAAAATGTAAGAGAAATGAAGATAACGGTTATTCCGGCAATAGATGTTATAGGAGGAAAATGCGTGAGACTTACCCGGGGCAATTACGATGAGTGTAAAACGTATTATAATGATCCGGTGGAGGCTGCCCGACATTTCGAGGATATGGGAATGAGGCGTTTACACCTTGTCGATTTGGATGGGGCTAGGGAGTCCCGGGTAATTAATTGGCGGGTTCTGGAACGAATTTGTGAGGCGACTCGTTTGGAGGTTGATTTTAGCGGGGGTATCAAGAGTGACGAGGATATTTGTCGGGTGTTTGATGCGGGGGCCTCGTTTGTCTGTATCGGGAGTATGGCCCAGCAAAATAGAGAAAAGACACGGGAGTGGCTGGAAAGATATGGGGCTGAACGGGTCATTATCGGGGCAGATGTAAGAGGCGGGCATGTGTGTATTCAGGGGTGGAAGGTGGAGACGAAGACAACGATACACGAGTTAATAGAAACTTATTTACCCGGGGTGAAGAATGTGATGTGTACGGATATTGCCCGGGATGGGATGTTGGGAGGAGTTTCTTTAGAGCTGTATCGGGAGCTGGTAGCTCTTTATCCGGATATTACGCTTATCGCATCCGGGGGAGTAGGTTCGTTGGTGGATATTCAGGCGCTGGAAGAGATGGGTGTTTCTGCCGTGATCGTGGGGAAGGCTTTTTATGAAAAGTTTAAAATGTAGAGTTTAGAATGCAAAAGATTCCGTGATTGCCGATTCGATGATTGGATGATTAAAATCACTTAATCGAAAATCATTAAAATCACTTAATCGATAGGATCTAAAATTAATAAGTATGTTTTTAGCAAAAAGAATTATTCCATGTTTGGATGTAAAGGCGGGAAGGACGGTGAAGGGGGTGAATTTTGAGAATTTGAGGGATGCAGGGGATATTGTGGAGTTGACTGGTCGATATTCAGATGAGGGGGCGGATGAGTTGGTGTTTTTGGACATCACGGCAAGCTCCGATCACCGGGGTACACGGTTGGAGTGGGTGGAACGGGTGGCCCGACAAGTGCGAATACCTTTTACCGTGGGTGGGGGAATTTCATCGGAGCGGGATGTTGAGGCTCTTTTGAAAAAGGGGGCAGATAAGGTGTCTGTAAATTCCAGTGTTTTGAAAGACCCGGGTTTGATAGATCGGTTGGCGGCGGCATTTGGAAAACAGTGTATTGTTGTGGCGGTGGATGCTTGTCGGGATGGTGAGAAGTGGAGAGTATACAGTCATGGGGGACGGGTGGCTACCGATCGGGAGCTTTTTTCGTGGGTAAAGGAGGCGGAAGGACGGGGAGCTGGGGAGATTTTGTTTACCTCGATGGATCATGACGGGACACATCAAGGATTTGCCTGTGAGGCAACGGGACGAGTGGCGGATTTGGTTAATATCCCGGTTATTGCATCCGGGGGTGCGGGTTGTCCGGAAGATTTCTATGAGGCTTTGACACGGGGAAAAGCGGATGCCGTACTGGCGGCCGGAGTTTTTCATTTCGGGCAGGTCCGGATTCCGGAGTTGAAATGTTTTTTGAAAGAAAAAGGTATTGTTGTTCGATAAAATATTTAATGAAATGGTAAATATTGCAGAATTAAAATTTGATGCGGCCGGGTTAATTCCGGCAATCGTGCAGGATGCAGATACACGGGTGGTGTTGATGCAAGGGTATATGAACCGGGAGTCTCTTGCCGAGACGGAGCGTTCCGGTAAGGTGTGTTTTTTTAGTCGCTCCCGGCAGCGTTTGTGGACAAAAGGAGAGGAAAGCGGACACTTTTTACTGGTGAAGGAGATTTTGGCTGATTGTGATCGGGATTCATTATTGGTGAAGGTGAACCCCGTGGGACCGACTTGCCACACGGGACAAGATACGTGCTGGGGAGAAGAGAACGTGGATCAGGATTTTTTGTTTTACTTGCAACGGTATTTGGAAAAACGAAAAGATGAGTCTCCGGAAATATCCTATACGGCTCGCCTGATCGGGAAGGGAATCAATAAGGTGGCTCAGAAGGTGGGAGAAGAGGCCGTGGAGTTGGTTATCGAGGCGAAGGATGATAACGAGGATTTATTTTTGAACGAGGCTGCCGATCTGATGTATCACTATATCGTATTGTTGATAGCGAAGGGGTACGGGTTGGAGGATGTGGTGAGGGTGCTGGAGGGAAGACATGGGAAAGATAAGTTAAAAACTAAAAGATAAAAACTAAAAGATAAAAGTTAAAAATTAAAAGATAAAAGGAGGCTGTGGACGGTGAGAGGAAATTAATAAGTTCTTCAATCTAAAATTTAAAATTTAAAATCTAAAATTTAGAAGGGCTTTTGCCCTTCTAGAGTTTTATACGAATTTGGAAGGAAAGGTCGAATAGTTTGTTGTCGTTGACTTGGGTTAGGGAGGAGCTGATGGTTGATTTGTCGGGATAGTAGGTGAGGCCGGCTTTTAGGTAGAGGGTGATGAGAGTGAAGGGTTTCCAGTTAAGATTGAGGTAGGAACGAAAACCCCGGTCGTACAGGGCGGGAAAGGAGTAACCGTAGAGAACGTTGTTTTCGTAGGCGTATATTCTGGTGTTGTAGCTGTCCGTGTCAAAGTAAGCGAAACGGAATTGGGCTTTTAGGTTGTTTTGGAGGGAGGAATACATAAGGTCTTGATAGAACAGGTAACCACCTTCGTGTTTTTCTTTTTTCACGTAACGTGTATAACTGGTACGGGTTCGGGATTTTAATTGCTCGCAGATAGAATAGGTAAATTGAAACCTGTATTCTTGTTTTACACGGGAGACGGATTGGAGGTTTTCTCCGGTTTTATCGTCTTCCGGTTTCTCCTCGTGTTTGAAACGGAATGAACAATCCCAGCGAGAGCGGTTGAACGTGACATCTCCCACGATTTCTTGGCCATTACCGGGGATGGTTGCCTGATAACGGGGAGAGAAAAAGCGGAACCTATCATAATAGGCATTGATTTTCAGACTGCGAAAAGGGGTACTTTCGAGACCTAGGTATAGTCCTTCCTCGTTTGTTGTGTTGGAGTATTCTGCAAAACCGCTGTTGTAGTGAGAGTGATAGCCTTTGTCATAGTGGCGGTAAAGGGCGCATAAGGCGAATCGGGGAATCCCACTGTAACGTAGCCCGTTGACGGTTGCCCATGTTCCGTTGTCACTACGTGCTGTTTCCCCGAATAGGTAGAAATGGTAACCTCCGGTTTTGTAGTCTACACTTACGAGTGTACGTTGGTGGCCCGTTTCATTGTTTTGTTGGTAGGCGGCTTTGCCGATGGTAAGGGCGGGTGAAAAGTTGTAGTGTAATAATTGGACGCCGATGCGGAAATACCGATGATTGAGGCGGGTGGATAAGCCGGTTGTGAATTCTTTTAGGATGTGTTTCTTCTTACATTCTGAAAAGTTCCGGTGATAACCTGTTTCGTAAAGGGTGGCCGTTTGTACAGTTTTTGGGGAGAGGGTGTCGAGATCAGCGAGATTACCGTCTGTTTTTTTATAAGATACGAAGATTTCGGTGGTAATCGTGCGTGTCGGGTGCAGGTTGACGGCCATACCTCGCAAGTATCGATTTTCATCGGTAGAAGTGTAGGGATCAATACCATTGCCGGATTTCTCGTTACTAAGGGTAGATGTCGATTTCCCGGAAGAGTAACCGCTCCATGCCAGTAGTCCCTGTCCCCATTGTAATTTATAGTCCCCGACAATGACTCGGTGGATGATTTTTTCCGGGGTGTAGCACGCGTGGACGGAAAGAAAGTCAAATCCTGTTTTTTGGTTTTTTGAGAAATAATTTTCTCCCGGGTCGTTTTCTAACGTGAGGCCCCCTTGCCAGTGTTGCTGGTTTGATATTTTGTATTTTAGTAATGTACCTACGGGGGGGCCTTGAAAGCGGCTTTGCTTTTTGGCGAGATAGTCCTTTTCATACAAAAAGGCTTTCCTGCTGTACTTTTTGTAACCGGCTTGTTTTGGGCGGGTCATTTTTAAGCGGGCGAGAATTTCTTGCGATAGGTGATAACGGGATTGCTTTTCGGGGGTGTATGTTCCGATGCGTATAAATGGTTTGATGTTGGATAAATCCTGTTGACTGATTCCGGTGACGAGTAGAAGTTCGTTCGGGTGAGTAAACGGCCCGTGTTTTTTACGGAAGTCCAGTAAATTATCTATTTGCGCATCGGAAGGGAAAAATAACATTTTCAGGCTATCGAATCCGGCTGAATTGAGGTTTATCGGTTGTGCGGAGAGGCGGATTAGGGAGTTGATCATATCTTCGTAATAATCTTCCGATGACTCGATGTCATTTGTTTCCAAGAGTTTTTCAATATCCGGAATGCTCTGTGAGTACACGGAGTAGGGGATAATGAAAAGTAAGATAACGACATATGTAATTTGTCGCATGGTATAAATATTCAGATTAAAATTCGTGTTGACGGGAATTTAATCATATGAGTGAACACACCTAAATAGCCGATGTTTCAAAGGTATGAAATGTTTTGGATAATCTTTCTAAAAATCTTGTTTTTTTAGAAAGTCTGCCAAGTGTAGATGTTGAATGCCTTCAATGTTACTTCCTGTGTTTAAGGGATTAAGGCTGACCACGTATTTGGGGTAATTATCGGGGATTGCTAATAGATTGCCAAATTCCCGTTCTTTTGTTTTCTCGTCAACAATGAGATAAGTCGCTTGTACGTAGATTTTCTTACCTTGTTTTAAAGCTACGAAATCAATTTCAAGACCATCTTGTTGACCCACGTAGATTTCATATTGTAGGATTGAGAGATGTAAATATATGGCATTTTCGATAAGTTTATGAATATCACGTTGTAGGTCAAAGCCTATTTGACTGTTACGTAACCCGATGTCTTCGAAAAAATACTTTTCTCCAATTTCAAATTTTTTCAAGCCATTAATCTCTATTCGTCCCACTTTATGAATTAAGAAGGCGTTATTTAAAGCCTTCAGGTAATTGATAACTTGAAGTGTTGAAATATCTACTCGTTGCGATTTCAGGTATTTGCTAATATTGTTTGCGGAAAAAAGATTCCCGATATTGTCGGCCGTGTATATGGCTAATGTTTCGAGAAAATCGATGTTACGAATACCTTCTCGCTTAACAACGTCTTTTAATAAAATGGTTGAATACACGTTACGCAAATATTCAAATGCCATTTCATCATTCAGTTCCAAGCGTGAAAGATAAGGCAATCCTCCGTAAGTAAGATATTTCGTCAAACTTTGCTGGTCGTCTGGGAGCTGGTGAAAAAGTAAAAATTCCGGGTAGCTTAGACTATGGATGTGAAATTCTATATATCGGCCGGATAAATAAGTGGCTAGTTCTCCCGATAACATTTTGGCATTACTACCCGTGCAGAAAATATCACAGGAGTCTTTGGCTTGAAGGTCACGAAGGGTATGTTCGAAATGATCAATATCTTGAATCTCGTCAATGAATAAATAGTTGTCCTTTGCCGGGTTGATTTGTGTCTTCAAATATTGGGAAAGATCTTGATCGTTATGAATCATTCGAAATTCTTCATATTCCATATTTATATATATGACATTAGCATCCGGGTGTTCGGTTTTGATTTCTTCCATGAGTTGTAGCATGATGTAACTCTTGCCTACACGCCTTTGACCGGTAAGTACTTTTATGATACCTTTTCCGATAAAAGGTTTTATCCTTTTGCTGTATAATGGACGATCAATAATCTTCATTTTATATGGTATGATTTATATGTACGGCAAATATAGAAAATTTATAAGTTATAACTTATAAAAATGGGGAATTTGTTTTGTTTGTAAGTTATGATTTATAGTTTTTGATCGTGAGGTTAGGGATTGCTTTTGCACAATAAATAGAAATGGGGTTGAATTCTAAGTCTCTTGCAACTATTTAATGAAGAAAATCGTGGTAAAATGTATTTTTATTGCGATTTTCTTTCCCCCCACAGCTTCTTTTTCTTTTCAAAAATCTCGTGATTCGCGAGAGACTTTCGAAAAGAAAAATAATCTTTCCCTCGCGCGTGTCACCGCCCTATGCTCTTAATGTAACGAATGGAGTTTTCCTTTTAATAACTGCAAAACACCTTGCAATAATTTTCGCCCTGACGGCATTAATCACTGATGCCTTGTGCTTTCCTTCTCCCGTTTTCCTTTTATAGTATGCTTTAATTTGCGGATCCCATGATATAGCTGTTATTGCAGCCCTGGTCAAGTATACTTTCACTTCCCTGTTGGCTAGATTAGAAGTTTTCGTTTTACCCCGTATAGAGGTTCCTGACGAGTGTTCAAAAGGAGCCACCCCACAATAACAGACAAATTTTCGCGGATCAGAAAAACGGTGAAAATTACCCGTGACACATAAAAGGACAATGGCATTAATGGGGCCGATGCCTTTTATACTTGTTAGTAACTGGTAATTTGTTAAAAGAGCAATATTGGAGGAAATGATTTTTTCCATTTCCTGTTCGACATAAGAGATTTTCTCTTTTACCAGGCTGAGCTGTTTTTCTAAAAAAGTCATGGCAGTCACAAGATCAGCCAGACCGGAAGTTTCACGGGGCAGTTCCAGTAGTTTGCGGGAAGATACTTTTTGTTTTACCAGGTTATCTCTTATGACCATCCAGTTCCTTAACCTGACCAGATCTTTATCAGGTAATTCATATAACCTGAGTTTACGGTAATGCAAACAGGCATACCGCGCGATTCGCCGCGCGTCGATCCGGTCATTTTTGCCACGTTGCAAGCCGATCGATCTCTTTATTGTCAAGGGACATTCAAGAGCCAGGGGGAAATGGAACTGGTAGCTGGATAAACACAAGTCGATCACGTAACTACCCATGTTTTCAGCACAAAAAAGGGCGGTTTCAACTTCCACCCCATGCTGTTTTACCCGATGTAATAATTCTTCGATACCTCCAGGGGTATTGGGAAAGGTATGATGACTTAATTCCTTGTCTAAAGAAACCAGACAGGCATCAAAGGACTTTTTTCCCACATCAAGACCTACAAAATGAGAATAATTCATACTTTTGCATTTACAGTTAAACAAAGAGGAGAAGTAGTTAATACATTTAACAGGCCTTAATGCCTAAAATTCTAACTGGCTAAATTCTCCGAAAGTTAGAGTTGCAGTCTGATTCAGCCTGTAGTCCTGAAAGACTAGTCCAAAAATTAGTGCACTGCAACTCTTCTTTTTCAAAGATACACGATTTTTCGTGTTATTGAATAGTGCAAAAGTAAATGTCCAAGAAGTCTTATCCAGTATCTACAGACTACCCACTCCAACTCCCCCTTACACAGGGGGAGTTAGTGGGGGGTAGTTGTTTAAATTGGAGCTGGTGACTCTTCCCGAAGACAGGGAGTATTTCAACTCTCCCTCTGTTTATAGAGGGAGTACCCCGAAGGGGGGAGGGAGTTTGAAAATGACTTTTGACACATCCTCATTATTGAAATAAAACAGCTAGAATTTACGAGGCTTACCCTTATCGTATATAACATACAGGGTATTTCCCTGCATCAAGATTCCCCGGCCTTTACCTGCCTCCCGGTTCTTTTGATTATTCACGTTCACGGCCACGACTTTCCCGTCAAAGAAGGGAGTCACGTCATCAAATATCGTGTGTCCCACGAATATACGGTCTACACCGTATTGTTCCAAAATACGCTCCACATCCTCCGGCGTGGAAGGACGATATTTCTCCTCATCTTTCACCATCCCCCGGAACCAAAAAGGTCCCCGATCACAATAGATGGAATCAGACAAGGCAGACAACTCCTGCCGTTCTTTTTTCGGCAAGAAAATAGATCTCGCCATCTCTTCGTTTACTTCTGTCACGGCATTTCCCATTCCGGTAAACTCCTTGCTCAGTCCGGCATGGACGAACAAATTCTTTCCCACGACCTGAATCAGATTACGAGAACGCAACCAACGCCCCAACTCGCTCTTCTCATGCCACAAGTCGGCATATTCCATCCCAAGTGATGTTGCTAAATCCTTATACTTGCTCCGGGTATATTTTAAGTTACCCCGCAACACCATTTCCTCGTGATTCCCTAACATAAAAGTCATCACCCCTCCCGCATCCTTCGCCTCCTGTTCCAACTTGTACATCAACCAGAAAATGGGCAACACGTCCTTTCCCCGGTCAAAGACATCACCGATAACAATCACCTGATTCTTACCGAACTTCCATTTATAATTCTTTCCGATCACGCCATTGTTGCGCAACACGGAAACGAAACTCTCCAAGTCCCCGTGAGGATCAGAAATAATCAATGTTTTCTCCCGCTGCCCGGACTTCCAAAGTGGACGCTCCACGGGATGTAGTTTCACCTGAAAACGATGGCCACCTTTCTGCGAAACCACGTTTAGTTTAAAACCTTCCGGAACCTCATCGTAAACACGATCTTGTAATACTCCGTGTTCATCAACATGAATCACCCTCATTCGTCCGGTTTCATCGTACAACACATAGGGGCCATCCACAGACGCCACTTTTGTCGTTGTATCTTTATTTTGTTTTAAATCTCGTGCCAAACACACGTCCCACACTGTACCCAACAACAGGCACAACACCCATATCTTTAATGTTTTCATCTTAATTCTTTTTATAAGCGAAATACAGCCGAGACCCACCGAAATCCCGGCTGTCAAAAAAACAACTAATCCTTCATAGGACGACACACAGCTCTATTTTAATCAGCTTCCAGTTTCATCCAAACTTCCGGATTCTGAATACTCCTAATCCAGAAGATCTCTTCCGAATCCCGAATCACCGTGAAACCTTTACTATCAAAGAAAGCATTATATATTGCTCCCACACGAGCATTCTCACCAGCATCATATAACGCTTTATCCGTGAAACCGGAAGAAGTAGAATGACTCTTCTTGCTATTATCAAACCGTACTTGATTCACCGTATTATTCAACAAGGTAAAGGCTCCAAAGTCATAATTATGGCTTTTGGATTTTCCGTCACCACTATTGATAGCCGTCACCCGGAACGACCCCTCGTAACCGTCTTTACGATCCATCTCCAACGTAAATTTCTCAAAATTCGGTAACTCAGCCTGCAAAGCTTCCCATTCAACCTTCAAGGAGGCACTCATGTCCGTAATGATATACTCGTCATGGCTTTTCAACATATCCACAGAGGCTATGTATTTGTTAGGTACAAAGGTCGGCACTTCTGCCGGAGTCAAATTCAAAGGGGAAAGATCCATAATAAAGAAACGAATTGCCTGATCCGCATCATTGGATACGAATTCCCGATTAGTCACCCCGTTACTCAGATCCACGGTCAAACCGGAAAATTTCACCCCGGCCACTTCCACTTCGTTCTCAAACAAGCATCCTTCATTCGTGATTATATACGGAGTCTCCACGGACACCGTGTTTCCCTCTTCATCTTTGTAAGCCATTGTACACAAATGGAATATATCGTTCAATTCTACACGTCCGCCAATAGCTAATTCCCCGTTCACCGTCATGCCTAACCCACTATTTCCCAACACAAAGTAGCCAGCCATCTCTGCTAATTTTTCCACGGTAGTCCAATCCGCAGCGGTAGCCTTCTCCAACTTTACCTCCACACGGGTTTTCTTACCAATTAATTCAATAACATCTTCCTTTACCTCCTTCACGATAAATTCGAAATCACCTTCCAATCCGTAACCTTTATCACCGTCGTGAGCCGGTGCCCCGTAATTGGGATTAGACAACTGGTGAATCGGACTATCAGAATCAAAAGTCAACACCAACCCCTCGGAGAGATTCAAATTATAAGAATAATCTCCTTTTATCGGTTCGAAATCACTGATCATCTCCACCCGGTTCTTCTCACTAAATCGAAACACAAAAGTAAAACCACCATACACACCCTTTTGGGGATAATAAACAAGTTTCCACCCGTCGGTCGCTCCTCGCAGAGTTGTCTGGCACTCCTTCTGGAAAGCCTCTATCCGCTCGCTCGGTAATTCCGAAAACACGTATTCGTCATCATCAGAACAAGCCGTTACCAACATCATGCTTGCAGCAATGAATAAATATATAAGATTTTTCATACTCATCAAGGATTAACAGTTACACCATTAACAACATCATACAAGGCTTGTTCACATTCAGCCTGCAATGCGTACAAATCAACATTCCAAGTGTCCCGGTAATAAATCACAACCATCTCCACCTTCTGTTTCAATTTATCTTTCGCCTCCTGCGAGGTCGGGTAATCCAACATTTTCTCCCAGTCCTCCGCACTATTAGAAAGCATGAAGCCAACAATCTCTGCAAAATCCTCACCCGGTTCACTCATCGCATAACCAGAAAGAAATCCTTGATCATAAGCATCTTGATCTTTGATCTTATCCCACCCCTCCACATAATTCGGAGTGATATTCTCGAACTCCTTCGGATACTCTACCGTTTGTGCCGCAATATGAGCAAACTCATGGTGAATTGTCTTCATATAGCGTTTCAGGCGTGTCGCATTCGTCCTGTCATACTGGTCAACCTCGAAAATGACAATCTTACGTCCCCCTTCAGCCGTACCCTTAGTTACCGTCCCACTACTCGTGTAACGAGAAGAACCGATGAACAGCAACTGTTTAGGGGACAAACTTTTGAAGAAGGATTCCCCTCCGATTTCAACATATGGTTTACACCAAATATTCAGTAACACATCCGCCAATCCTTTCGCATTGTCTTCCTTCGGTGGAGTCAGGTTGTACTCCATACTCGTTTCAACATCCCGCCACTTGTAAATTACCTCTATATTATAGGGTTCCACGAAATTTTTCTGCATCCAAAGATCCAGCTCCGTCAACTCTTCAGTAGTGGTATCAAAGATGGAAGGTCCCAGATCATCGTCCGAACATGCCGTCACGCAGAACAGCAATGCCAACAGTAATAAGTTAAATATATACTTTTTCATAATCTACTGTATTTACAATTATTATACTAACGAGGATTCGCCTCCACTCCAAAAGCCTGTGCCTCTGACGGGATCTGTACGGCACGCCGAAGATCATCTTTTGTAAGCGTAATCGACGGATCACCCGAAACGGTAAACGTATGTACAACCGGTAAATGGAAACGCTTGATGTCAAACCAACGTAATCCCTCCTGCATAAACTCTTTTCGCCGCCAATCAACCACACATTTCAACATAGACATCTGGTCCTCTGAAATCGTACTTGCATAGAACGGTTCAAAATCAGGGAATTCCTCTTTTCCATCATAAAATGCCTTTATCTTCGCCAAATTCACTTTATACGGTGTAAAATCCGCATGAGGATCATCTTTATCCACACGCACCCGTTCAGCAAGATATAAATTAATATCCTCTAAAGCCAAATCAAACTGATTCTTCATCACGTAAGCTTCTGCCCGGTTTAAGAGAGCCTCTTCACTGGACAATAGGGTTGAAACCGTATATCCCTGTCCGGAACTGGAACCAATAGAACTACGGATAAATAATTCGTCAAATTTATACATCCGCGCACAACCTGCTGAATTTGTCGAGATCACAAAGAACGTGGCATACGTCCCGGTCACCGGACTACCCGTAACGTTCTTTTCCGTGAACAAAGAAGCATGCTCATCCTTTTTCATACTATAACACAAGCTGAATGACTGCCCATCCCTTGCCCACCAACTCTTAGCCGAGATCATCAGGAAAGGAGACGGTTGAGTTACTTTAAAATATTTAGCCGCATAAGCGTCCTTATCTCCCCATTGCCCGTTAGCTTGATCCGGATTTCTCAAATCACGTAATTTACTCTTCGGATTACTTCCCAAAGCTGCCGTCGAGTGTACAATCACACTGTCCCATTCGCCCTTGTACTGATAGAAACGAGCGGCAAAAGCATGAGCCGCAGCCTTTGTGAAATGATATTTTGGAACCTCGTACGTCTGATCTTGTAATAACGGTAGTCCCGTTTGCAAATCTTCTTCAATCTGGTCATATACCTGCTTCAAGTTATCACGTTTGTAATACACGATAGCTTGTGTTTCCGGTTTCACACAATAAGGAATTCCCAACATTTGCTCTGCCTTATCCGGATCATAATGTTCCGCAAAAAGATTCACCAGGATAAAGTGACAAAACGCACGACAAACCAACGCTTCCCCTTTAATTGCCGCATACTCTTTCGTATCGCCCTCTTCTTCCACGGCTTCCAATGCCAGATTGGCCGCAGCTATCGCCTCGTAATAATTTGTCCACACGTAAACCGGGTAATCCGTTCCCGTACCGGTTCCGTCCATCCACTGATACATTTGCTTGTTCAAGGTCGCCCGGCTATGCGTTCCACTGACCAAACGTTCCGCAACATTATCACTCATCACCTCACACATGTGGTAATAGTGAGCCTTCGGATAAGCCGATACCAGCAACTCCTTGATCGCTTCCGGGCTATCCAATTCGGTACGGTTATCCGGAACAACATCCAGAAACGAGTTACACGCTGTCACCAAAAGTGCAAACATCCCGACCGTTAATATTTTATATGCTTTCATTTTCTCTGTTTTAATGATTTAATATTCTTCACGTCAAAATCCTACTCTCAAAGAGAATGTCACTTGTCGCGGAACAGGCAATGCCACTCCTCCGGAACGGAAGAACTCCGGATCCTGCCCGTGTAATTTCTTATCTCTATACAATAATGCCACGTTGGACATGATGCACTTTAATGACATGGAACCAAGCCCGATGCTCTGTACCCACTTGTCATCAAATTTATAGGTCAAACTAATGTCTTTCAAGCGAATGAAAGAACCATCAGCAATTCGTTCCGTGGAATAATTATAAGCATTATAAACTTCCTTATACTCGCTCTTTGTCCGGGAATTCTGACGTGCAGAAAGGATTACAGGTACCGAAGTACGATTCTCGTCTCCGGGCATCATCCAACGATCCAAAAAATCTTTCGGCATGGCTGTCAAATCATTATACTCGTTTTTAAAATAATTATGTAGCCGAACTTTATTTCCAAATTGATAATTCAAGAATACGGCCAAAGTCAAATTCTTATATTTGAACGTGTTCTCAAATCCTCCCGTAATTCTCGGATCAACGGGGCCTTCATACTTCAGAAAGTCAAGCTTGTTCGTTTCCTGAAAATTAATATCCCCGACGCTAATATTACCATCCGGATCCATGACCGTGGGAATTCCTTCATTTGTCAATCCCATAAAAGGAACCGAAAATATAGCTCTTACCGCATATCCCTGCCTGGGCGCCCCCTCTGCTTTTACCAAATCCATCACGCGAGGACGGGATTCCAAATTCGTGATTCTGTTTTTATTATAGGAAAATGTCCAATTCGTAACCCAACTAAAAGAAGAGTATACTAGATTCTTCGTGTTTAACGTGAATTCTACACCATGAGATTTCATATCGGCATAATTCGCTTTCTTGGACTGTTGTCCCCCGATACCGGAAACCCGCACACTACCAATCAGATCAAATCCTTTTCGCCAGTACACATCGGCACTCAAGCTAATTCGGTTATCGAAAATTCCCAGATCAACACCCACATTCGTTTCATATTGTTTCTCCCAAGTCAATTCACTATTTTCCAAAGCACTGATATAAATACTATTTTCCTTCTCCTGTTGCGTGGGGCGTTTCGTTACCTCATTGTACAACACGGCCCGGGAATTACTTGAAGGTCCCATACTGGCCGTCAAACCATACGTGGCACGCAAAGTCAAACGGGAAATCTTCTCCAATGATTCCATAAATGCCTCATTCGACACGTGCCAAGCCCCACTAATATTCCAAGTCGGTAACCAACGAGCGGAACGGGATTTTCCCAAACGATTGGAACCATCGTAACGCCCGGTTGCATTAAACACGTAAGTACCATTATAACTATATCCCGCCGTGGCAAAGAAAGCTACGAAACGATCAAACTCCTCTTCCATCGAGTAATAAGACAAACCTGACTCTATCTGCTGTTTCAATAAATCAGGATCTAGGAAAGCAACTCCACCGCGATCCCACTGATAACCAAATCCCTGATTACTGGCATACGTCCGGTTCGTGTAACGTAGTTCCTCTCCTCCCAACACGTTCAAAGTATGTTTTCCGCCATCAAAAGAGGCATTATAATTCACGATCATCCGTTGATAATAGTTCAACATGGAATTCTCGTTCCGATTGTAAAGTCCCCCTTTCGGCATCACCACCTTGGCAGGGTAGCCTGGCATATCCGGGTCCTCGTATAACAACTTGTTTCCATCCCGAATCGTGGCATCCCCGGCAGCACGATAAGCCTCCGCCGCATTGGATGTATCATAAATCCGGTGTTCCCGTGTCGTCTTCACGTAACGAACAGCCCCCAACATCTTCACGTCCAACCCGGTCAATGGACGAAACTCCAATTCCATCTGGAACTTCGTATCCAACATATCAATTTTCAACTTATTATTCTCCAACTCGTGTAATATGCTGAATGGAGCGTAATTCATCGTGTAGAACTCGTAATTACCATCATCATCATAAGCACGTAACGCCCTACTCGTGTTCAGAGCATAACTAAACGGGTTAATGTCAAAAGAACGCTCCACTTCACCACTCACGGCATTCGTGTTCCGGCTATTGGTTCCCGGAGCATCCTGCATACGTAACGAACCATTGGTCAATAAATTCACGGTCAACCATTTCTTTATATCAAAAGAAGCATTCATGTTCGCCGTGTAGCGTTCCACCTTGTCGGCAATTGACCATCCCCCGTCATTAAAATAACTCAAGGAGGCATAGAAACGAGATTTATCTGTTCCTGATGACAAACTCAAAGAATGTACTTGCTGTAAAGAATTACGGAAAAGAATGTCAAACCAATCCGTATTTGCCATCTCGTACTTCTGCAAGAAAGCATTCTTGGCCTGTTGGGTATTCTCCAAACCAAATTTCCCGGTAGTCTCATCATACGTGGAAATCAAATCAGCCATTTTCTTGTAAACACCACCGTTTTTCTTACGAGAAACATCCGCATAATTCAGCCACCCTTTCGCCTCCATCTCTTTATACACCATCATCTGTTCCTGTGAATTCATCAGGTTATATTGATCATAACTCGGTTTCATGCGCACCGTAAACTCTCCACTGTAATTTACCTTCATCGTCCCCTTCTTCCCCTTTTTCGTGGTAATCACTACCACTCCGTTCATTGCTCGTGCCCCGTACAATGCTGTTGCGGAAGCATCTTTTAGAATCTGGAAACTCTCGATGTCATCGGCATTCAGGCCGGCAATTGCAGAACTGATTAAAGTTTCCGAATCTCCCGATGATAAATCATCGGCAGAAACCTCTACCACGTCTTCCAGTACCAACCCATCAACAACCCACAATGGTTTCTGGTTCCCGTTAATGGAAGAAGCTCCCCGCACTCTCATCTTAGGAGAAGCTCCGAAAGTTCCGGATACATTTTGTATCTGTACCCCGGCCGCTTTTCCCTGCAACATACGACTTACATCTATTGCTCCCTCAACCATCGCATCTTCCGCTTTAATTACTGCTGCGGCACCGGTAAATAACTTCCGGTCAATTCGCTGGTATCCGGTCACCACAACTTCTTCTATATTCTTCAACTCTTCTTTCAAAACGACCTTTTTCAAGGATACCGTGTCGGATGCTGCAATCAAACGAGACACATAACCGACAAATGACACCTCCAACATCACTTTCCTATCCGGTACATTTAACGAGAATTTCCCGTCCGGCCCTGTTACCGTACCAATCAACACGCCGTTCCCCTCGTTTCCTTTCACCTTGACCGTAGCCCCAGGCATCGGATCTCCCTGTTCATCCACCACCAAACCTTTCACGTCTATCCCCTTCTTCGATTGATCGTTTAATCCATAGAGAATGATCGTACGATCTTTAATCCGGTAAGCAACATTCGAGCCTTTCAGACAAGCCTTTAAAACAGCCTCAATATCAGCCTGCCGCATGTGTAAAGTAATATCTTTCAAACTCATCACCATTGCATCGTGAAAGAAGAAAGTGAATTCTGTCTGTTTTTTCACTTGTTCCATGAATTCGGCGAAATTGGCTTTCTCCAAATCAATATCCAAACGCACCTCTTGAGCGTGGACCATCCCAAATGAATGGCAAACCGTCAGCATGAGAAAAAGCATCGTAGCTTTCATAATCCTACAAATTTTTTTTAATGACCCCAACCTAGGAGGGTCATATTCTCCATTTTTTTTCATACATTTGTGTCGTTTAAGTTATTATTGCTGATAAACTTACTCTTAGAGCGACCCGTGTTCCAGCACGAGTAGCTCTTTTTATTATTAATATACTACTATTGTCTTACCTTTCACTTGAAAGCGCGCAATCTGCGTCATCTCGATAACTTCCAATATTTCGGAAAAATCCTCATACTTCTGCACCTCTCCGGTAAACGTGAAATCCTTCAATTCCGATCGGGAAAAAACAATATCCACATCATACCACCGGGCTAAACGTCGTAACATATCTTCCAAACGCACTTTACTGAACACCAAACGCCCTTCTCTCCAAGCCGAGTACATCTCCGTGTCCACCTCCCACTTTGTCAACTCTTTGCCCACCAAGCAAGCTTGTTCACCCGGTTTTAAACGTATTTCAGAACCTGTTTCACGAACTTCCATGCCGATCGAACCCCGTACCAGAGTGGCCGTCGTTTTCTCTTCGTCCTCATAGGCAGAAACATCAAAAGATGTTCCAAACACCTTGACATCAGCGTGTTTCGTTTCTACAACAAACTCAGACTCTTTATCCTTAGCCACGTCAAAAAACGCTTCCCCTTCCAAATATACCCTTCTTTCCTTACCGACAAACGTCACCGGGTAACGTAAACGACTCGCTGCATCCAGCCAAACACGAGTCCCATCACTCAACACTAGCGAAAACTCACCACCCCGCGGAACCGAAATGATGTTAAACTGCGGAATTTCTTTATCTTTTGCTTTATCAACCCGGTATTCGATTACCCCGGAATCCTGTTTAATCTCGATTCCATTTTCTTGCTTTATACGTTGTGTCGTTCCCGCAGTCAGCATAATCTCCTCTCCCGATGCAAGCTGGAGCATAGCCCGTGGTTTGCCGGCAGGTAAAACAACAACCTCTTTCACGTCTTCCATACTTTCACCGGAATCTCCCCTATGAATATGTAGCATGAAAGCAATAGCCAAAGGTAGAATAACGGCCGCCACTCCTGTCGCCCATGTTATAAAGCGACGCTTTTTCCTCATCTGCTCCATTTTCCTCTTCTTCCTCAACAGGTCTTCCAATGCCTCATATAAATCAATCCGTCCATAAGCCTTTATTTTTTCCGATTTTTTAGCCTCTTTCACTAAATCCTCAAACAAATACTTATGATCCGGTTTCTCATCCAGCCATCGTTCCAATTGCTCTTTTTCCTCATCCGCCAATTCTCCCAGAATATACCGGAAAATAATTTCTGACACTCGAAAAGTTTCATTTGCTCTATTCATAAACATTTTTATTCATGTTTCTATAAATAAAACACCCTTTGAAATAAAACGGGGGGGATGAAAAAGAGAAAAAATAAATAAAATTTTCTCTTTTTATTTTTTATAACTTATGATTCAATGAAATTGTATCTAGAAAAATAATTGCACGAACATACTTAATCCTAATGTCTGCAAACGAGTTGTCAATCGTTTTTTACTCTCTTTTTTATATTCTTTCGCCGTTTCAAGAGAAATTCCCATTTTCTCCGCAACTTCAGAAATTTTGTATCCTTCCAACGAAAGTGTCATCACACTCCGGCATTGCTTGGGGAGTTCCTCGACCATCTCCATCACACGGGAATAAACATCTTCTTCCAACACTCGGTCCCAAAACAAATCCACATCATCGAACTCCTGCATCACGAAAGCCTCGTAACGCCCTTTTACCCGCTCATGCCGTAAATAGTTCGTACACCTATTCTTAACCGAACTATAAAGATAAACTTTTAATGCTGTAACATTCTCGAATTCTTTTTTTAGTCCCAACATGGAAATAAAGAACTCTTGTACTACATCCTTCGCCTCCTCCTCATTATTAATATATTTACTAGCAAAAAGCACCATCGGAACGTAGAATTGCTTGTACAATAGAGTATAAGCCAAATCACTATCTTTGGCTAAATGTTCCAATAATATTTGTTGCTCATTCTGCATGAAACTTCCCCCCATAATTGTGTTACTCCTTAAAATACACCACTACCAATCACTCAAGTAACGCAACCAAATTTAAGGAAAATAACCCATTCCTACCAAGAAATAAACATTCTTTTTATTCCCTCACACTTTTTTTCTCTCCTCTAAAGGTTTCATATACCAACAAACAATTAATAAACAAGCAAATAGACGGTATAAGCGATATAAATAACGAACAGCACGACACCTTCCCCCCGCCCGATCTTGAATCCCGTTCGCATGAAAGGCAACAGAAGTAAAGAAGTTCCGAGCATCACCAGCATATCCGTCCAGTTAATCTGGTTGGTCTCCACGGGTGCAATCGTCGCCGTTAATCCTAAAACAGCCAAAAGATTGAATATATTCGAACCGATCACGTTACCGATGGCAATATCCGTACGTTTTTTCAAGGCAGCCACCACGGAAGTTGCCAGTTCCGGCATACTTGTCCCTGCTGCCACGATCGTCAAACCGATCACCGCCTCGCTCCATCCCAAGGCTTTCGCAATAATCACGGCATTATCGACGAGCAAGCCCGATCCCCATACCAACAAAGCAAGTCCCGCGATCACCAACACGACATCCAGCATCCAGCTCTTCGTGGGTTTGATTTCCTCGTCCCCTTCAACCACCTCTCCCCGCTTGGCCTTGTACACGCAGTAAATCATATAGGCACATATCCCGGCAAAAAACAATATCCCGGCCCATCTTCCGAAACTCCCGTTATGAAATATCCCCACGAACAATAACGTGGCCACCAGCATCACGGGTGCATCCAGCCGAATCAACCGGGGATTCACCCTCAACGGGTAAATCATCGCTGAAATTCCAAGAATAGCACAAACATTGAATATATTAGATCCCATCACGTTTCCCACGGCAATTCCCGGATTACCTTCCAATGCCGACTGCACGCTAACCAGTAACTCCGGTGCGCTTGTCCCGAATGCCACCACGGTCAAACCGACAACTAAAGGAGATATTCCAAAACGCACGGCCAGCGATGAACTACCTTTCACCAGAAAATCTGCCCCGAAATAAAGTACCACCAAAGAGGCCACGACAAGAAGTACAGGAATCAACATGAAAATCAAAAGTTAAAAGTTAATACTAAAAGTTCACGGTCACGAGAACAAATATTCATCGTTATTCGTACTTTTGAAGTTTCAAAAATAATAATAAAATTACACGATCGGCTTTTAACTTTTAGCTTTTAACTCGAACAACATGTTAAAACAATTCAAAGAACTACTGAACACGGCAAAACATAACCCGAAACTCGGGGGACTGGAAATATTTAAATATATAGGTCCCGGCCTACTTGTCACCGTGGGCTTTATCGATCCGGGAAACTGGGCCTCCAACCTGGCCGCCGGTGCCGAATTCGGTTATTCTCTATTATGGATGGTCACCCTGTCCACGATCATGCTGATCGTGTTGCAACACAACGTGGCCCACTTGGGAATTGCCTCCGGCTTATGCCTTTCGGAAGCCGCCAGTGAATACTTGAAACCCCGTTATGCCAAAGGTATTCTTTACTCTGCCATGCTCGCCTCCATCTCCACCTCTCTAGCCGAAATACTAGGTGGGGCCATTGCCTTGCAAATGTTATTCAACATCCCGATCCGGGCAGGATCAATACTCGTATTGATTTTCGTGGTTATCATGTTGTTCACGAATACCTACCGGGTGATCGAGAAATGGATCATTGCTTTTGTTTCCATCATCGGCTTATCGTTCATCTACGAACTCTCCCTCGTGGAGATCGACTGGAATACAGCCTTGCCCGCATGGGTTACCCCCGCTTTTCCCGAAGGCTCCATGGTCGTTATCATGAGCGTACTCGGGGCCGTGGTCATGCCCCACAATCTATTCCTTCACTCGGAAGTCATCCAAAGCCGTCAATGGAATATACAAGACGATAAAATCATCAAAAAACAATTACGCTACGAATATGCCGACACGACCCTCTCCATGGTGATCGGTTGGGCCATCAACAGCGCCATGATCCTACTGGCTGCTGCCGCATTTTTCGGAACCGGAACTCCCGTCACGGAACTGGAACAAGCCAATTCCCTGCTGGCACCATTGCTTGGGAATAATGCCTCCGTGATCTTTGCCGTGGCTCTCCTGTTTGCCGGAATTTCTTCTACTATTACCTCAGGTATGGCTGCCGGCTCCATTTTCGCCGGAATATACAAGGAGCCTTACGACATCAAGGACAGTCATTCCCGCATCGGTGTGCTAACTTCCCTCATCCTCGCTTTTGCCCTGATCATGGTAGTATCGAATCCTTTCCAAGGGTTGATTTACTCGCAAATGGCTCTAAGCGTACAGTTACCGATCACCATTTTCACGCAAGTTTACCTCACTTCCTCGTCCAAGGTCATGGGAAAATACAAAAATTCTACCTACACGAAATGGCTCCTGTACGTGATCGGGGGAATTGTTACCCTACTGAACGTCATGCTACTTATCAGTTTTTTATAGCCCAAATAAAGTAGAAATCAAACCCAGTCAAAGACTTATCCGACACGTACAAGTGTAAAAAAAAAGAGATAAAGACGACTCCACTCGGCTTTAAGTCGTCTTTATCTCGGCTATATCTCGTCTGTATCGTCCTTTCACGGGACTTTCACGAGATATTCACGATTAAATTCGGGTTAATTCGTTTACTTCACAAATTGATCCGGCACGTCTATCAAATCCTGCCCCCTCAACTCCTTGGCCAGAATCTTCCCGTCCGGCCCGACCAGTATGATATGGGGAATCCCCTTGATGCAATAACGATCCATCACGTCATCCCCTTTCTCCAACATCAGATGATCCCAATAACTGCCATCCTCGTGAATCGCATCCATCCAAAGTTTCTTCACCCGATCAGAAGACACACCTAGTATTTTGAAATTCTTCCCGGCAAAATGTTCCAAGGCCCGTTTCAATGCCGGTGTTTCCTCCCGACACCAGTGACAATACGAGTTCCAAAAATCAACCAGCACGAAACTTCCCCTCAGATCACTTAACTTCAATTCATTTCCTAACGTGTCCTTCCCTACAATTTCGGGAGCCTCGTGACCTATCGCACATCCTTCATATTTACCTAATTTTTCCATTACCCAAGGAAGATAACGGGTATTCTTCGCGGCTGCCCCGAAACTCTCGATATAAGCCTTTTCCGCTATAATCTCTTCCAGCATTGGAAAATCTTTATGCTGAAATTGCTTGTAATAATACAAATACATTCCAAAAGAATTCTCTTTATTCTTTTCCAAAACCTCTTTCACTAAAGCAGCACTTCTTGCTCTTCCTTCATCGTAATAATATATGGATTCCTCCTTTATCCTAGCCATTTCTTCCCGGTTCCCCGCATCACGAGCCTGAAAAAAGAGCGTATCCAAAGAATCGGTTATCTGCTTAAAAGTCGCCTCATCCCATTGCTCCATAAAAGCTCGATATTTTTGATCCAAAGAAGAACCCTCGACTTTCCAAAGAATTTCTTCTTCTGTCACTTTTTCCGGTTGCACCTTTATTCTCTTCCCATCCAGAAAAAAATACCCTCCATGATTCGGAGAATCCCCCAAAAAATAAAGTTCCGGCTGCACATTCTCCAATTCAAACATGAATTTTCCGTCTATCACATCTACCGAGTCCACGGCTCTATGGGATTTCCAATAATCACTCACGACCTCGCATAAATACATTTTATTTGTATTCAAATTACCCGTTTCCCCTTGGATTATTTGCTTGCCCGGTTGACAAGCAAATAACCCACAAGATATTAAAACGACAAAACTTTTTATACTTGTCTTCATAAATCAAATTATTAATCCTTTTTCAATTCGTTTTTTCCACCGTAGCAATCACCTCATCGCAGAAACCAGTCTTGGCATACATTTTTTGAGCCGAAATTCCACCAATACTGTTTAAACGATACACGGCAATCCCTCCCGATTTCGACGATAACTTTTTATCTTTAATTCCCAAAGTCAATTGCACGAACGATGCTTTCGGATCAGTCTCTGTCGGGGCGGCCACTTCTGTACAATCGACGCTTGTCACCGTGTAACCCTCCGTATCTCCATCAATCAATACACCTCCGGACAAAGTCTTCACGTTAAAAGCCATTACTTTATTATTGCTTACAAAAAAGAATATATCCGAAATTCCTTTAGCGCTCATTTCCCACGGATTCATGTGTCCGATCTTCGGTTTCGTCCCCGGGATAAAGATTGATGCACTATAAAGAGCAGCATTTGACACTTTAGGAAGTGCGGATTTTGACAACGAGAAGAACGTGTAACTAGTCCACGCAACAAACGTGAACTTGTACGTGATCACAAAGTACTCATCTTTATTCTCATCTTTCATCAATGCCCAAACCTCATCAAGCGTGCTATTCATGCTCCCGGACAAAATCATTTTAACCCCCTTTCCCATATTATTAGGATCAAATTTCGAGAAATCCGAATCTACCCCTGCCAATGAGCTAAAAAATCCACCCTGTTGGTTAAATGCAAATCGTCCGTTTAAATTATCATAGAATAACGGAGAGGCGTAGAATGGATGATCTGTCGGGTGAGCCGTGTAATCTGCCATGGAATAATCTGTCGGGTCTGCAAGAAAGACTAAAGCCGGATTCCAACTCACGTTTTCTTCAGAAGACCCGTACTCTCTAACATACACTTTACCATTCATTGTTATATAATCCGTTCCCTGTCCTTCGGCATATCCCGTGATAGCCAATTTTCCCTCTAACTCGTCACCGAAAACGAACTTATTTTTCATATCATCCTTTCTCTCGAAAATAGTGGGATCAAGATAAACACCCCCAGTCTCGTCATCACAAGTCACAATAACAGCTTTATACGCCAACGGATTTCTCGGATAAAGATCCGTCTGGAAAATACGTTTAGATGCAGTTCCCAGTTTTTCGCCATTATTTGCCGTAGCATAAATATTCTCGTACAACGTCGTCCCGTCTTTCTTCAACATGGCCAAATCCATTTCCCCATCCGTTTTACACAAAGCCAACGTTCCACCCGAATATTTACCTACCGTGGTGAAAGTAGATTTATTCAACGCATAAACACCCGTTTGATCGTCAATCACTTTAAAGACCAATGTATTTTCAACACCCGGTAATACATCACCGATAACAACACTCAAATCTTTCTCCCGGGACAAAGTATCTGCCACATGCTGCTCTTGATTGTATTTATACCACACGTAAGAAAGTTTCGATTTCTCCCCGAATTTAGTGGTCACTACCGGAGAAATTTCCAACTTGGAACCGACCTCTATTTCCCGACTTTTCTCTATACCTGCAATCTCGATTTCATCTATCTCAGTATCACCAAATTTCGACTTGTCATCAATACACGAAAACGGGACAAGGAGCAATAAAATCAATATATATTTCAAATTTTTCATAATAAACTCATTATTAATTCATCATAAATTTTTACTATTTAAGGAACCATCCACCCCTGCATAATCTTTCCATTTTCATCCTCGATTCTATTCTCCGTGATGATCTTGTATAATTTCCTGGCATACGGGGTATAGTAACCGGACTCGTAATAAATCTTAGAGTCACCGTTATAATCAGGATTATCCCCGTAACCGAGATCCCAAAAATCATGCCCGGTCAACTCGATAATCATCGTATGTTTTTTCCTTGAATACTCACCGAATAATCCCACGAAGGCCCCCATATCTTCATAATACGCATCTCCTTCCGGTTTCCGGAGCATATCCGATATAATCAACCGCACAACGGAACGATTCTCGTAAGCAATACCCAAACCGGCAACCGGAACAAGACGCAACGCCAAGATAACCGGAGCTTTCGTGATCCCCTCATCTCCTTTAATCAATGTCACCGGCATTTTGTACTCAAACACCCCGGTAGGGAACTCGTATGTTTCAGGAAGTTTCTGGTAATGAACACCCTCTTTCGCTGTCGTTTTTCCCGGAATCACCTCCAACTTGAATTTTTCCGAGACACGCAACGTATCACCTAAAAGTTTGACATTAATTGTTGTCGTCAATTCCCGTTCTGCCGTCAGTAAAGACACGAATATACTGTCTTTGTCCTTTGTCACGTCAGAATAGTATATATCATGCATTCCCTCACTATATATCAAACGATCATTCTCGCTGCAAGAATAAAATACGATTCCTAAAAGAAGAATAAATAATTTTCTCATAGCTTCTATTTTTTTATGTTTCCAAAATCAACTTCATTCGTGGGGATCGGTAAATTATAAATCGCATTAGGATTCTTTATTGCAATGTTATTATCCGCTCCGATCACTTGCATCACCTTACGTTTATAGTAAAAGAACATTTGTCCTTCTCCTATAAATTCCCGTCGGTACTCCTGAAAGATATTATCTTCAAGATCTGCCGTCGGTGCTACATTTGCCAATCCCCTATGATTCCTCAATTTATTCAAATAACCATAGGCCTCACTTCCTGTTGCCGTTTCTGCCGCAATCAGATAAAGCTCGGAAAGTTTAAACATCGGAATATATTTCATGTCTTTATATTTTCCCAGAACATAAGAATCTCCATCAGTTCCCGACGTCATCCACGAACTTCTAAAATCACTCTCCAATCCCCCGGAATTAAATATATTTGCCTTACCGGACGATGACATGGAAAGTATGCTGGAAACAGAATTGGAGTTTTCTGTAAAATAAACCTCACTCAAATCTTTCAATTTTTGCACATCCAAGGTGAATATCAGCTCCGAACTAAACATCGGATTTCCCGAAGTAGCAGAACTATTGGCCAACTCGTAAGAAGTGGGGTTCTCACCATTCACTTCCCCAATAATCTCCTTCACCTGTGCAAGTGCCAATTCTCTCTCGTTACCATAAAGATACACGCGGGCAAGAAGAGCCGTCACCGCATAATAATTCATTCGTTGTCCCCGGTTATATTGGGGATCAGAAGACTCCATCAATCCCTTGAACACTTCCAGACCTTTCATCAGGCCTTTAGCTGCCAAAAGATCGGTTTTTACCTTCTCCAACACCCCTTTCACCGTCAATTGAGGCCGGGCAACATTCGTGTAAACATCAACGTAAGGGATTGCCATCGAATTCAAACCATTACCGTTATCCATGCTCGCCGATGACGCAAAAAGACGCAACACGTCAAAATGTAAAAACGCTCGTAAGGCCAAAAACTCCCCTTTATATATCTTATAAATATCTTCCGAAGAAAACACGTCCTTCTTCTTATCAATATATTCAAGAGCCAGGTTAATATTGGCGATCGCCGTAAAATGGTTTTGCCAAATAGCCAGAATCCGGGCTTCTTCCGCTGTTTCCTTGTAATTATACTCAGCCGCTTTCTTGAAATTATGCTCATATCCCGAAGAGGTCAACTGATGGGGACTCTTGTAATATTGAGCTAGCACGTCGAGATAACCATACGTCAAATCCCTTGCATAACTGTCCTCCCTGCACATTAGCGCATAAACACCGATCAACCCATCCCGGAAACCTGCCTCGGTCAAAAACAGATCGTCCGCTTTCATATCTGATTTCGGCGAAACATCCAACCAATTGTTACATGCCGTAAGTACGAGAACCAGTGAAAGAATTATTGCTTTATTCATTCGTTTTTTCATAATGTTACCTGATTAAAAAGTTAATTGGGCCGAGAGAGAGAAAGTACGTGCAAAAGGATACGAAGTACCTCTTTCCATTTTCACCGTTGACGAGGTAAAAATATCATTACCGATCGCAGAAAGTTTCAAACGCTGAATCCCTATTTCTCTCAATTTATCACAACTGAAATCATAACCAATTGACAAAGATTGTAATTGAATGTAGTTTTCCTTCTCTATAAAACGTGATGTCGGGTTAGTCACGGACACGTCACTCACTTTTTTAAATTTAGCCACATCCCCCTCTTTGTTCCATCGGTCATACAAAATCCGTTTATCCCCATTCTCGTTCGGGTTCACGTTCTCCACCTTATCCACGAGAGTTGAATTATAGATATAACCGCCATATTTATAATACAGATGTGCATTCAATTCCCACTTTTTATACGTGAACATGGTTCCTATCGTACCGTAAATCTTGGGGTCCGTAGATCCGAATGGTTTGTAATTCGCTGCATCCCACTCGTTCACTTTATTCCCGTTCATATCCAAAAAAATTTCCTCTCCGGTTGCCGGATCAATACCTAGCGACTCGTTGGCCCATATCGTGTTCTGTGACAAGCCTTCTTTATACCGTATCACTGGTTTATTCTTCACTTCTGCATCTTGCTTGTCATTAAAAGCAGTCAATGCCTGATTGATCTTCGTCACCTTGTTTTTATTATGAGCCAGATTATACATGATGTCCCAATAAATTTCACGTTCTCTATCCCGAATTACCGTACCTTTCAATGTTAACTCAACACCACTGTTTTTCACCTCTCCCAGATTCTCCTTGTAAGAAGAAAATCCCAGCGAGGGAGCAAGAGTCACGTCAATAAGTACATCCTTGGAAATATCATTATAAACGTTGAAAGACCCCGTCAAGCGTCGGTCAAACAACTCGAAATCCAAACCCACATTTTGTTTTTCAACCTTCTGCCATCTCAAATTTTTATTACCGAAAGCCTTCAATATAGCTCCAATATAACCACTATATGAAATCGAACCAATTCGGTCATCGTTATAAGAATACATTGCCATGGATTGATACGGGTTAAAATTTTGTCCCCCGGTCGTTCCGATAGACCCCCGAATTTTGAGCAAATTGATAAATGTCAAACGTTCCATAAATTTCTCGTGATGTAAATTATATCCCAGTCCTAACGACCAGAACGTACCCCAACGATTATTCGATCCATACAAAGAAGAACCATCACTACGAACGGAAAAATCAAGCAGAAATCGCTCGTCATACGTGTAACCCAAGTTACCCACAAAACCCACCAAACGGGTCACATCGTAAGCTCCACCGGGTTTATCACCCTCTTTAAACCCGGCACCCATCGAAATATGGTCCATGTTGGCATTCGGAAAACCAAGCGCATACACATCCGTCTGATCATGATTTGTTTCACGCAGGTTATAAATAAACCCGGCATTCAAGACATGCTTTTTAAACGTTTTGAAATACGTCAATATAATATTTACATCATAACTGAAATCCTCGTATTGTCCCTGCGAGTAACTTCCCTTTTTCTCTTTATCAATAAATTCCGTGTTTTCATATGGCTTATAAACATCTGTTCTTCCATTGTCAACACTTAACGATAAATTCGCCTTTAACTTCAACCCTTGAATAATATCATACTCGATAGCAAAATTATTCAAGAAACGATTTGAGGTCGATTGATCTTTAGAAGGTAAAACAGCATTATACAACTCATTGTACATCTTTTTTGTCTGAAATCCCCGGTCATAATACGAGTACTCGTAAAGCATCTTTTTCACATTCCCGTTCTCATCATAAGGATTATAATAAGGATTGTAATATTGATAAGCACTGAAATTACCATAAGGAGAATTCACGGATTTCACGTGATCAAACGAAGCATAATCCGTAAACTTCAACTTTTTCAAATTATACTGAAGTCGTATTCCCCCTCCGTATGTATCACGTTTGGAACCTTTCATCACACCTATTTTATTGGAATAAGAAAGGTCTAAAGCATAACGAAACGACTCGTTACCACCTTCCGCAATAATAGAATGTTTGTGACCAACTCCTAACTCCCTCACGGGAATGGCCAACCAATCCACATCATTTCCTTGCTTAACAAGTTTCAATTTTTGATTATACGCATCAAACGTGTTATCCGTCCAATCAGGCCTGTCTTCTTTATCATACAGTCCCGCACGAACTTCATATTCCAATTTTTCTTCCGCATTCATCAAATTATAATCGGAGAGATCAGCCACCTCAAAATTCATGCTCCCGTTATAAGATAATTGCAATTTTCCCGGTTTCGGCGCCTCGGTCTCAATAACGACAACCCCATTCGCCGCACGAGAACCATAAATAGCCGTTGCTGCTGCATCTTTCAATATCGTGATAAAACGTACCCGAGTCGGATCAAGGTCAAACACTTTCTCCGCCGACACCTCAAAACCATCCATGATAAATGTCGGCATATTCGGATTCCCGTCAAAATCAGCTTTCAAACTACTGGAACCGCGAATCTCAAAATTAGGAATCGTGTTCGGGTCACTCCCCATCTCGTTATTCACCACTTTCGTAAAAGAAGGGTCAAGCATGGACAACGTGTTCAAAATGTTCCCCGTGGATACTTTTCTCAAATCATTCCCGGAGAAAGTCGTAGAAACACCCGTGTAACTCTCTTTTTTCCTGGTGAAATAACCATTTACCACCACCTCATCTATTTTTTCGACATCCTCTTTCAACACAACGTTAATCGAATCCTGACCGGTATATCGAACCTCCACCGGAACCATCCCGACAAACGAGAAAGCAAAAACAACCTCCTTCTTATTCTCTGGAATCGTGATGGAATATTTCCCGTTTATATCCGTGGCAACACCCACGCTCTCGCCTTTAATCAAGACGGAAACACCCGGTAATGTCACCCCATGCTCATCTTTCACCGTCCCGTTCACCACCTTTTTCTTTTGCTGCTCACTCTTTCCCTCTCCTTTTTGGCGAATCAAGATCACGTTATTAAAAAATTCGTATTCCAAGTTGACTTTACCCAACACCATACTCAGCACGTCCTTCAACTCTTTGTTTTCAACTTTCACAGAAATCTTCCCCGCCTGACGGATAAGAGACGAATTATACATGAATTTAAGTGACGTCTGCTGCTTAACCGCCTTCACAAACTGTTCAACGGATACATCAGATAAATCCAGCGATACAATATTCTTTTGAGAATACACATTCGCAGACAAGTTCAAAGTGAACAAGCAGATAAAAGCAATACACCATTTCATAATCATTAAATTTTTCTTGTACCTTTTTAATAGGCCAGGAAACCTAATTAATCGATTTTTTTTCATATTATTGTAGTTTATATTAATAATATAAATCGAGAAGGGACAGACGCCGAACCTGAGAAATTTGTTGTCTGTCTTTCTCTTTTTATTTAAATAGGACAATTGTATTTTTCTTTATTTCATACCGAATTTCTTTTAATTTTTCCAACAATTGCAAGAATGTATTAATAGAATCATATCTTTCAAGACTACCCGTGTACTCCAATTCTTTCAAGCTTTCATCCTGAAAAATCACGTTTACTCCATACCAACGCTCCAATATTTGCATGATTTCAGCCAATGTTTTATCCTTGAAAATGAACACTCCATCTTTCCACCCGACAAACTCTTCCACATCCACGTTCCGTTTTTCCAGATTTCCAGAAATATCAACTACAGCCTGTTCCCCGGGAGTCAAAACAACTTGTTCCTGTCGTAGAGAAGTAAAACGGACACTTCCCCTGACCAAAGTCGTGTAATTCGGATAACCCGGGTAAGCACTCACGCCAAAAGAGGTTCCCAATACAGTTATATCACCACTTTCCAGACTTACAACAAAAGGACGAGTATCCTTTTTCACATCAAAATAAGCCTCTCCCGACAAGATCACTTCACGACTTTCCCCGCTAAACGCAATAGGATATTTCAATTTTGAATCTGCATTTAGCCAAACTTCCGTCCCATCATCCAAAAGAATATGACACTCTCCACCAATAGGCACAACCAACTCATTGTAAACCTCCGTTACCCGACCTTCTTCACCAGAAGAATAAGCAAGACGACCATTTTCATATTTTACCACGCATCCTTGGGCATCTTTAAGTTCCAGTGGCTGTTTCCCGATTTCGATCATTCTCCCGTCTGCCAACTTCAAAATGGCCGCATTACTTCCGGGGGGTATAATATGTTGCGTTTTTTTAACTAACTCCTGCATATCACCACGATATTCCCAAGGGTGAACCCAAACAAACATAAGGATCAAGACCACAGCGATGGACGATCCCCATGCGATCCATCGACTAATCTGGGTTCGATGCCGGTAAGCTTTTAACTTATCAAAAGCAGGTTTATACTTATATTTTTCAAACTCCCGAAATTTATCCAGTACAAAAGTTTCATCTGATAATTGATCGTATGCCTCTTTCAAACAATCATCTTGCAAAACGTCATCCAGTTCCTCTTTTTCTTTATCAGAAAGCGAAGTCGAAAAAGATTTTCGAAACAATTCTACCACTCTATGTAAATCCAATTTCATCTCCTGTTATTTTATTCATCCAAGTATTTACTGCTATTCTGGTGAAAAACGCGAAACATCAATAATGGATCGTTTTTTAATCAAATAACGAATCGGGAAA